>Ga0207976_100032_pt1 | contig 246414 bp, 241 predicted proteins | sample LakWasMe94_HOW11_2_FD_183916 | JGI IMG/M metagenome (GOLD analysis project Ga0207976, IMG submission 183916) | Freshwater sediment methanotrophic microbial communities from Lake Washington under simulated oxygen tension - Sediment Metagenome... | ecosystem: Environmental > Aquatic > Freshwater...
CGGCTTGCCGGCGAAAAACGCCCAGACACCGCGTTGATTCAGACACCCCGCGTTATCGTTGACGTCCATCGCTGGCAAGCCAGCTCCTACAATTTTGAATCGTGTGAACCCAATCCCCGTGTAGGAGCCGGCTTGCTGGCGATAGCTGTGTGTCAGTCGACGCATTTATCGCCTGAACAGACGCTATCGCCAGCAAGCCGGCTCCTACAGGGGGGCGGTGCACATGTGCGGAATGAGTGAACGCATCAAAAAAGGACAACGCGGACAACTGAAGAGCCAGGTCGGCTTTCAGGCCGCCTCGGCGGCTGTGGCGGTAGTCGCCCCCTCGAGAGGCTGAGTGGAGGTTCTGCGTAGTGGGCAACCCGGCATGGATGCCGGGTTAGCCGCCCCCGGCCATGGATGGCCGATGGCGGCGGGCCCACGGAGCAGGACCGGAGCGAGGGTATGCCGAGCATTAGCGAGGCACCGAACGAAAGGGGCAAAAGCCCTTGGTTACTTGGGGCTCTTCCAAGTGACTCGCCGTAAGGGCGAAACCAATAGCCGCCATCACCGCAGCAACGGATATACCCCCCCATCCAATCCAAAAAATCACAATTAAACAGCATGACTACGATCAGATACCGGGCTTTTTCTGGTCTGTCACCCATGCAAAAAAAAAAGAGCCTCAGGGCTCTTTGATGGGGAAAAAGTAGAGCCCTTGAGGCTCAAGATGCACGTGAAACAGGCGGTGAGCTTGGTAGGGGTTCAGATCACTCACCACCTACGCAGCCGCTCGAGTTGAGCAAACAAACGGCTGCGTAGAATCATCGTAGGAAGATGGAGTTTGGCACTCAAGTACCGCTAGTCGCGTCCCGGCCAGCCCGCACGACGCAAGGCGTTGAGCAGTGTTTCGGCGTCCAGCCCCGGCACCGCATGGCCATTGCCCTCGGCGGTGTCGCAGGCCAGCAGGGCGTTGATGATTGCTTCTTCCACGGCTTCGGTAGCGGCAAGGAACAACTCGCTGATGTGGTCGTTGTTGACCATGCTCAGGTTGTCGGTTGTCGGCGACTTCTTGCTCTCATAAGCAGCGGGTGGCACATCGTTGCCAGTCGTAAAGGCAATGAAGATATCCCCGCTGTGGTCTTCGTTACCGCCACCGGTCCGCGCCAGACCGAGGCTGGCGCGCTGGGCGAGGCGGGTGCATTGATGTGGCAGCAACGGTGCATCGGTGGCCAGGCACACCACAATCGAACCCATGCCCGGATGCGGCAACGATGCCTTGAGGAATGGCGAATCAGCCTTTTCCATATAGCGCCCGACCGGGTAACCGTCGACGCGTAATTCGTTGCGGATGCCGTGGTTGGCCTGGACGATGGCGCCCACTGTCCAGCCACCCTGGCCGGCATTCAAACGTCGCGAAGCGGTGCCGATGCCACCTTTGAATTCGTGACAGATCATGCCGCTGCCGCCACCCACCGCACCTTCTTTCACCGGTCCGCTTGTCGCCGTGCGCAGGGCTTGGGCCACGTGCTCGGGTTTGACGTGGAAACCGTTGATGTCGTTGAGCAAGCCGTCGAAGGTTTCCAGCACCACCGGCATGTTCCAGTAAAGTCGCCCGTCGTCCGGTTGCTGTTCGCGGTCCAGTACAATCAACGCATCGCGCACCACGCCCAGGCTGTGGGTGTTGGTGAAGGCGATCGGGCTGGTGAGCAGACCGGCTTCGCGGATCCATTCCAGACCTGTGGCATCGCCGTTGCCGTTGAGCACATGGACGCCGGCAAAACACGGTTGCTGGCTGGTGGAACCGGCACGCGGCTCGATCACGGTGACGCCGGTCAGGATGTCGCGACCGTTGGCGGTGCGACCTCGCACATCACTGTGGCCGACCCGCACGCCGGGTACATCGGTGATGGCATTGAGCGGGCCGGGTTGCAGTTGGCCGAACTGGAGGTTCAGGTCGCGGGCACGTGGTTTCATTGTTTCTCTCATCTTCAATTCGTGGCAGAAAAATAACTGGAGGCATTCGAACCTGTAGGAGCCGGCTTGCTGGCGATGGCGTCCTCAAGAGCGCTTCGCCAGCAAGCTGGCTCCTACAAAAGCGGGTTCACTGTCCGTTTTTGACCTTGCTCCAGATCCGCGTACGCACGCGTTCGGTAGCCGGCGGCAGCGGCTGGAGGGTGAATAACGTGGCCAAGGCTTGCGCGGACGGGTACACCGCCGGGTTATTGCGAGTCGCTTCGGCCACCAGCGACGTAGCGTTGCGGTTGCCGTTGGGGTAGTTGAGGTGATCACTGACCGGGGCAATCACTTCAGGGCGCATCAGGTAGTCGATGAAGGCCAGACCCTGCTGCGGGTGTGGCGCGTCCTTGAGCAACACGAGGGTGTCGAACCACACCGGTGCGCCTTCCTTCGGCAGGCTGTAGGCGATCTTCACGCCGTTGTTGGCCTGCTCGGCGTTGGTCTTGGCTTCCAGCATCGCGCCGGACCAACCCACCGCGACGCAGATGTTGCCGTTGGCCAGGTCGCTGATGAATTTCGACGAGTTGAAATAGGCGATGTGCGGACGCAGTTTGAGCAGCAGCGCTTCGGCCTTCTTGTAGTCCTCGGGATTGGTGCTGTTGGGCGGCAGGCCGAGGTAGTGCAGGGCCACCGGCAGCATCTCCGACGGCGAGTCGAGCATGGCCACGCCGCACTGACCGAGTTTGGCCAGGTTGGCTTCGTTGAACACCAGCTCCCAGGAATCCACCGGTGCCTTGTCGCCCAGCGCGGCGCGGACTTTATCGATGTTGTAGCCGATGCCGTTGGTGCCCCACAGGTACGGCACGGCGTACTGATTGCCCGGATCGTTGTTGGCCAGTTTCGCCAGCAGGTCAGCATCCATGTTTTTGAAGTCTGGCATCTGCGCGTGGGGCAATGGTGCCAGGGCGCCGGCCTTGATCAGGGTCGGCAGGCTGAAGTTGCTGGCCACCACCACGTCGTAGCCGCTGCGGCTGGTGAGCAGTTTGCCTTCGAGCACTTCGGCGCTGTCGAAGGTGTCGTAAACCGGCTCGATCCCGGTGTCGCGCTTGAAGTCGTGCAGGGTGTTGGGACCGATGTAGTCGTACCAGTTGTAAACGTGAACCGTCGGGCCTTCGGCAGCCAACGCCGACAGCGAAACGCACAAACAGGCGCTTAGCCCGAGATTGATCTGTGGAAGGCGACGACTCATGATGCGGCACTCCTGGCCTGCTGCAGGCCGGTGATGAACAGGTGCTTGCAGCGTATCGGCAGGCCGGGGACTCACCCATTCCCATCATGGGTTACTCGAAAGGGGTAGAGCGTGGACGCGTTGCTGAAAGAGTTGCCGGTGCACCAGGGCCTGGCGCGGGTGTTTGGCGCGTTGGGCCGGGACGGTTTCTGGCGCGCACTGGTCGATACGCTACGGTTGCTGGTGCCGCTGGACAACGCATTGGTTGCGGTGATGAGGCCGGGGCGAGTGCCACGCCTGCTGATCGATTTCGACGCCAAGGGCGGCGCCGACGAGCATGAAGAACTGGCCGGTTACAGCGCCGGCATGTACTTGCTTGATCCGTTTTATCAGGCCGCGTGTGCAGGCATTGCCGATGGCTTGCACAGCCTCGAATCGCTGGCGCCGGACCAGTTTCAGCAGAGCGAGTACTACCTGAGTTACTTCCGCTCGGTGGTGGGCGACGACGAGTTGCAGTTCATGATCAACGTCGAAGACTCTGTGCTCGGTTTGTCACTCGGCCGTTCGACGCGTTTTACCCTGGAAGAGCAGGGCCGTCTGCTTTGTGTGCGTGACTGGGTGCTGGCGGCGATGCGCCGTCACCTGCAATTGATGCCGCCAGAAGGCCCGGTTGCCGAAGCCGTGGCCGGGGATCTGGCGACGTTGCTGGATCGCTTCGACGCACGCCTGACAGTGCGCGAAATCGAAACGGCGCGCCTGATTCTTCAGGGCTTTTCAAGCAAGGCGATTGCCCAGCAATTGGGGATCTCGCCGGAAACGGTGAAAGTGCATCGGCGCAACGTCTATCACAAGCTCAACGTGAACGGGCATGGGGAGTTGTTTGCGTTGGTGTTGCAGCCGCGTTGACCGGCAAATCACAGAGATTTATTGCCTGTCAGGCCCCCATCGCGAGCAGGCTCACTCCCACATTCGATCGCATTCCAATGTGGGAGTGAGCCTGCTCGCGATGGGCGCGGCGCGGTGTTACTGCCGAAACACCAACGCCTTCAACCCGCACTCGACATCCGCATCCGGAAACTCCGGCGGATTCTCCAGCCGTTGCTCGAACCGCAGGCTCGGCGCCTCGCGCATGACGCCATCAATCAGGAAGTCCGCGCCAAACGCCGGGTCGTTCATGCAGGCCAGCACCGTGCCCTGTGGCGTGAGCAACTCCGGCAACCGACGCAGCACGCGCTGGTAATCCTTGGTCAGCAGAAAACTGCCTTTCTGGAAGGACGGCGGGTCGATGATCACCAGGTCATAAGGGCCTTTACCGATCACTTTGCCCCAGGACTTGAACAGGTCGTGGCCGAGGAAACTCACCTTGCTCATGTCGTGGCCGTTGAGCCGGTGATTGTCGCGGCCACGGTTCAGGGCCGGGCTGGACATGTCCAGGTTGACCACATGTTCGGCACCGCCCTCGATGGCCGCCACGGAGAAACCGCAGGTGTAGGCAAACAGGTTCAACACGCGCTTGCCCTCGGCATTGGCGCGCACCCAGTCGCGGCCGTAACGCATGTCGAGGAACAGTCCGGTGTTCTGCTTGCGGCCCAGGTCTACGCGATAACGCAGGCCGCCCTCGGTGATGGTCATGTCATCGATGACTTCCCCGACCAGCCATTCGGTGGTGCTTTGCAGCAGGTAGCGATGTTGCAGTGCCAACGTATGCGCGCCGGATTGCGTCCACTCGGGTGACCGGGTGATTTCCATAAGCCGTAGTTTCAGCTCATCGAGTTGCGCCGCTTCGGGCTCTTTGAACAGCGACACCAGCACCACGCCTTGCAGCCAGTCGACGGTCAATTGCTCCAGCCCCGGCCAGCACCGTCCGCGACCGTGGAACAGTCGGCGGGTTTCTGCGGGAGCCGCTGCCAGGGCGGTCAGCAGATGGTCGTGGAGGGTGGTGAGCGCGTCTGAGTTCATCGGGCGGTGTCGGTCATTGAGGGGGCGGCATTTTAACCACAATTGCGCACCTTGGGCGGACAACACACAACACTGTGGGAGCGGGCTTGCTCGCGAAGGCGGTGTGTCAGTTACATGGATATCGACTGACACACCGCCTTCGCGAGCAAGCCCGCTCCCACAGGTTATTGGGGGGTAGTTATCACGTTTAATTTAACTTTACGTGAGGATTTGGCGATCTGTCGGCTCCCATACTCGGCTCCAACAAATAACAACAACCGCCGGGAGCCGATCATGTCGCCGATACCTGCTTCATCCCATCCGCGCTGGCTGCGCCTGACCCATTGGCTGAACGCCCTGGCGGTGCTGGTCATGGTCACCAGCGGTTGGCGCATCTACAACGCATCGCCGCTCTACGACTTCAGTTTCCCGAAAGGCATCACGCTGGGCGGCTGGCTCGGCGGGGCGTTGCAATGGCATTTCGCGGCGATGTGGTTTCTTGCGATCAACGGCCTTGTCTACCTGATCATCAACCTCGCCGGCGGTCGCCTCTCTCGACGCTTCTTCCCGGTGTCGCCCAAAGGTGTTCTGCAGGACCTGTGGGCCGCATTGCGCGGGCGGCTGGGACATGCCGACCTGAGTCATTACAACCAGGTGCAACGGCTGGCTTACCTGTTCGTGATGCTCGATATCACGCTGTTGGTGGTCTCCGGGCTGGTGTTGTGGAAGTCCGTCCAGTTTCCGCTGTTGCGTGAATTACTCGGCGGTTACGAAGCAGCGCGGCATGTGCATTTCATCGCGATGGCGCTGTTGGTGGCGTTTGTCGCGGTGCATCTGGTGATGGTCGCGCTCGTTCCCAAAACGCTGCTGGCCATGATTATCGGTCGCAAGGAGCCCGTATGAAAAAGCCCATCGAAGGCCTGGATGAGTCATCCATCCTCAAAGACGCCCGGAAAATCATTGCGCCGCAGATCGAAGACCGCTCGCGCCGCTCGTTCCTGATGCGTGGGCTGACCCTCGGCGGCGTGGCCATGTTGTCGGGCTGCAACCTGACCGACAACGAAAGCGTCGAGACTGCGTTGTCATCCATGTCGCGGTTCAATGATCGGGTGCAGGGCTGGCTGTTCAATCCCAATGCACTGGCACCGACCTATCCGGCGTCGATGATCACTCGGCCGTTCCCCTTCAACGCGTTTTACGGCATCGACGAGGCGCCGACCGTCGAGGAAGAAAGCTATCGGCTGGAAGTCACCGGCCTGGTCGCCGACAAGCGCAGCTGGCGCCTCGAAGAGCTGCGTGCGATGGCGCAGAACGAGCAGATCACCCGGCATATCTGCGTCGAAGGCTGGAGCGCGATCGGGCGCTGGGGCGGCGTGCGGTTCAGCGATTTCCTCAAACGGGTCGGAGCCGACACCGATGCCAAATATGTCGGTTTCAAATGCGCCGACGATTACTACACCAGCATCGACATGGCCACCGCGCTGCACTCGCAGACGTTGCTGGCGCTGACCTATGACGGCGCGGTGCTGCCGCGTGAATACGGCTTCCCGATGAAGCTGCGCATGCCCACCAAGCTCGGCTACAAAAACCCCAAACATATTCAGGCGATTTTCGTCAGCAACACCTACAGCGGCGGCTACTGGGAAGACCAGGGCTACAACTGGTTCGGTGGCAGCTGACGGCACCCGCCAACTTCACAGCGCGGCTCACGCTGCGTTCAATCGCAACCTGTGCTTCAAGGAGTTTCATCATGAAAAAGCTGACCACCGTCGTATTGTCCATGTGCCTCGCCGTAGGCGCCGCCAGCGTGTTTGCCGCCGAGACGACAACCAGTGATGGCATGAGCAAGGACAGCATGAGCAAAGATTCGATGTCCAAGGACGCTATGAAAAAAGACTCGATGATGAAAAAGGATTCCATGTCCAAGGACACGATGAAGAAAGATGCCATGTCCAAGGACGGGATGAAAAAAGACGAGATGTCCAAGGACGCCATGAAAAAGGACAACATGTCGCAGTAAGCCAAAACAGCCCGATCCCCTGTAGGAGCGAGCCTGCTCGCGAAGGCGTCATGTCAGTCAACAGTGATGTTGAATTTTAAGCCGTCTTCGCGAGCAGGCTCGCTCTTACAGGTTTTTGCATTCCAGAAAGGCGCCGATCTGATTTTGCAGGACGCCTGATTTCGTCGACTCCCTGTATCAAAAATGAATTTCCGCCGAGTCCGCTGCTCATACCTGTAGGCAGCGGATTTGAGCCCGCGAATTCATTCGGCAATCAGGGAGTGGCAAAGTCATGTGTCCAGTATCGACGGCGGGCGAGAACCTTCCAGGCGGGTTGATTCTTGTGGTTGAAGATGACCCGCTGATCCTGGAGTTTCTCTGCGAAATTCTTCGGGAGGAGGGTTTCACCGTCGAACCTCAGATCAGTGCGGATGCTGCGGCAGGTTACCTGGACCAGCACGCAGACAAGGTGGGGTTGCTGCTGACGGACATCACCATGCCCGGCAAACTCAACGGTGCCGATCTGGCCAATCAGTTCGGCGACCGCTGGCCGGGCAAGCCGATTATGATCATGTCCGGCTTCGAAACGCCGCAGACTTCCGGCGTGCGGCATGAGGTGTCGTTCATCAAGAAACCCTGGGCGCTGGGGCAATTGCTCGATTGCGTGGAAGGTGCGTTGAAGTCGAAGACGGTTGGCTGAAACAACACGCGGCGGACAAGCCAATGCTACATTGCTCGGCAAAACTCGCCCGGCTCTTGCAAAAGGACGCTCATCCTTGTCAGCTCAACCATCGGTTTTCAACAAGCCTTATCGCGCTTTCCTGTTCGATATGGACGGCACCGTCCTCAATTCCATCGCCGCCGCCGAGCGCATCTGGACCGTCTGGGCCTTGCGCCATGGCGCGGATGTGGAGTCTTTTCTGCCGACCATTCACGGCGTCCGGGCCATCGACACCATCAACCGCCAGGCATTGCCAGGTGTCGATGCCGAGGCTGAAGCAGCGTGGATTACCCAAGCGGAAATCGATGATGTCGAGGGAATTGTCGAGGTGCGCAGGGCGGCGGGCTTCCTGACGTCGCTGCCAGCCAGCCAGTGGGCCATCGTGACCTCTGCGCCCAAAGCGCTCGCGCTTCGCCGGATGGCGGCGGCGGGGATTCCCGAACCTGCGGTGATGGTCACGGCGGAAGACGTCAGCGCCGGCAAACCCGATCCGGCGGGTTATCGGTTGGCGGCCAGGCGGTTAGGTGTCGAAGTGACCGATTGCCTGATCTTCGAAGATGCCACCGTCGGCATTCTCGCTGCGCAAGCTGCAGGGGCAGATCTGTTGATCATTACCTCGACTCACGCTCATCCGATCGAAACGCCGCATGCGACGATGGTCGATTATGACTCGGTCACCGTCCAGGTCGACCCCGACGGCCATCTCCGCCTGCTCACCCCCTGACAACACCGCCCCCCTGTAGGAGCCAGCTTGCTGGCGATGGTGTATCAGTCGACATCAATGTGGCTGACACACCATCGCCAGCAAGCTGGCTCCTACAAGGGCCGCGGCGTTAATAGAGACCGGGAATCAACCGCCAGCTACGGCTGCAATACGCCTCATATTCACTGCCAAACTGCGCCCGCAGCAGCGCCTCTTCCGCGTGGATGCGGGCAATCAGCGGGATCACCGTCAGCGCTGCCAGCAACAGACCAACGCCCGAACGAAACGCCAGCGCCCAACCCACCGCAATCACCAACATCCCCAAATAGCTGGGGTTACGCAAACGGCGATAAATCCCCTCTGTCACGAGGCGATGCCCCGGCTGAATCGCCACCAGTCCGCTGAAGCGCTTGCCCAACACAAACACCGGCCACATGCGCAACGCACCGCCGATGATGAACACCAGCGCCCCGAACCAACGCACGCCTTCACCGCCGAAGGTCCAAAAGTCGATCCGGTCGGTGTAGGCGGGTAGAAAACCGCTCGCTATCCCGATCCCCCCGAAGGCCGGCAGCACCCAGCGATTGGCCCGGTCTTCACGTTCGCCGGAGCTGAGGTTGACCTCGGTGAACAGCGCTGCGACCGTCATCAGCAGCGTCGCCAACACAACCACCACCAGCGCCCCGTGAGAGAAAAAAGCGGCCCACCCGCCCAAGCCCCAGACAGCGAGCCCGAGGTAGGCGAGGGTGCTGACAATGGCGAAGAACGCCAGTCTGGCCGAGATTTTCATAGTCACCCCGCACATTCAACGAATACACCATTCATTGTAGGAGCCGGCTTGCCGGCGATGGCGCTCTCAAAATCACCGCCTGCCTCAAGGGCCAATCGCCAGCAAGCTGGCTCCTACAAAATTTGTGTGTGACTGAGGATCGCGAGAGTTGTCCCGAATCCTGTAGGAGCCGGCTTGCCGGCGATGGCGTTCTCAAAATCACCACCAGCCTCAAGGGCCAATCGCCAGCAAGCTGGCTCCTACAAATGGTGCATAGGACGGGGGACACGGGGATTGCCCCGGACCCTGTAGGAGCCGGCTTGCCGGCGATGACGTTTACAAAATCACCGCCTGCCTCAAGGGCCAATCGCCAGCAAGCTGGCTCCTACAAATGGTGTGTGTGACCGAGGATCGCGAGAGATGCCCCGGACCCTGTAGGAGCCGGCTTGCTGGCGATGGCATTTTCAAAGTCACCACCTGCCTCAAGGGTCAATCGCCAGCAAGCTGGCTCCTACAGAACCTCGGCTCGGGCGTTGCGGCGAATTACTTGTGGCGGTTGGCCGAAGGCTCTGAGGAAGGCTTCACGCATGCGCCGGCGGTCGCTAAAACCGGTTTCGATGGCGATCTGATCGAGGGTCAACCGACCGCGTTCCAGCATCTGCCGAGCCGCTTCCAGGCGCAGGTTTTCGATGGCTTTGGCTGGCGACTGCCCGGTTTCGGCGCGAAACGCCCGGCTGAACTGGCGCGGGCTGAGGCTCGCCACGTCCGCCAGGTGTTCCACCGACAACGTTTCGGCGAGGTGTTCGCGGGCATAACCGAGCACGGTCTGGATGCGGTCGGATTTCGGCTCCAGCTCCAGCAGCGCCGAGTGCTGGGACTGGCCGCCCGCGCGCCGGTGGTACATCACCAGTTTCTGCGCCACGGCGCGGGCGAGTTCGGCGCCGTGATCCTTTTCAACCATGGCCAGAGCCAGGTCGATACCGGCGGTCATCCCGGCGGACGTCCAGATCGAACCGTCGACCACGTAGATGCGATCCTCTTCCACTTTGATCGACGGAAACCGCGCCTGCAGTTCCCGTGCGTACGCCCAATGCGTGGTCGCCCGCCGTCCTTCCAGCAAACCCGCCTGGGCCAACACAAAGGCGCCGGAACAGATCGACGCCGTACGCCGTGCGGTCTTGATGCTGGCGCGCAGGTAATTCAATACCCCCTCGGGCGCCTGCTCGAGAATGGCATCGCCGCCGACCACGATCACCGTGTCGAACACCCGTTCACCAAACGCCTCGGTGCCAACGCTCAAACCACCGGAGGCGCGCAGGGTGCGGCCGTCTTCGGACACCACACTCACCGTATAAAGCGTCTCGCCAGCGCTGAAGTTTGCGTATTCGAACACTGGCATCGCCGCCAGCGCCATGGACTGGAAGCCTTCAAACACCACAAACGCTACGGAAGTCATTGCCGGCTCCTCAAAGAGAAATGTCCTGAAAACGTACTTTAAACGTCATTTGAGACAAGCGTCAGTCAATTTATAACTGTTCACACCCGGCGAACACCTCGCCTCACTGTGAAGGAAACAGAACATGGCTCTCTCGTCCAAAGGCACCGCCCTGATCACGGGCGCCTCATCCGGCATCGGTGCGGTCTACGCCGACCGTCTCGCCCGTCAGGGGTATGACTTGATTCTGGTCGCCCGCAGCCAGGCCAAACTGAACGCCCTGGCCAATCACCTGAGCAACGAAACCGGGCGCGCCGTGGAAGTGGTCGCCGCCGACCTGAAAAACCGGGCCGATCTGCGCCGGGTTGAAGGCATTCTGCGTAACGACGCCAGCATTACATTGCTGGTCAACAACGCCGGGGTCGGCGCCGTGATGCCGCTGCTGGGCAGCCCGGTGGATGACATGGAAGACATGATCACCCTCAACATCACCGCGCTGATGCGCCTGGCCTACGCGGTTGTGCCAGGCTTCGTCGCCCGTGGCACCGGAACCGTGATCAACATCTCCTCGATCGTCGCGATTGCGCCGGAAATCCTCAACGGCGTGTACGGCGGGACCAAGGCGTTTGTGTTGGGTCTGAGCCAATCGCTGCACCACGAATTGGCGGATAAAGGCATCCGTATTCAGGCCGTGCTGCCCGGCGCCACTGCGACTGACTTCTGGAGCGAGGCCGGTAACCCGGTGGAAAACCTGCCACAGGAGATCGTGATGTCCGCTGAAGACATGGTCGACGCCGCACTGGTGGGGCTTGCGAGCGGGGAAGTGGTGACCATTCCGGGCCTGCACGATGGCGAGCAGTGGGATCGTTACGAAGCCCAGCGCAAAACCCTGTCGGGCTTGTTCGGCAACTCCACGGCGGCACCGCGTTATCGTTGAAACAGCAAGCTCGGGCCAGGGTGATCTAAGCTTGGATAAGGACCGTGCAACACCGGCTGGTTGAAGAACTCGACCCGTCGGTGTACGCCCGAGGAACCCAACATGCTTCACATCAGAACCCCCCTGATCCTGCACCCGGGTTTGTCGACCCCCACTCGGCGGATCTGGCTCAAGCTGGAAAACCTGCAACCCAGCGGCTCGTTCAAACTGCGTGGCATGGGGCTGTTGTGCAGCCAGGCAAAGGCCGAGGGCAAGCGCAAGGTGGTCTGTCCTTCCGGTGGCAACGCCGGTTTCGCCACCGCTGTCGCGGCGGCCAGTCTGGGGTTGCAAGCCTGCATCGTGGTGCCACACACCACCCCGGAAAGCACGCGCGCGAGGATTCGTAAAACCGGTGCCGAAGTGATCGTTCACGGCAAGGTCTGGGACGACGCCAATCAGCGGGCGAAGGAGCTTTCAAAAGGGGCAGACACCGAATACGTGCCGGCCTTCGATCATCCGGTGTTGTGGGAAGGGCACAGCACGATGATCGATGAGATTATCGAGGACTGCCCTCAAGTCGACACGCTGGTGACATCGGTGGGGGGCGGTGGTTTGCTGGCAGGCATTCTTACGGGATTGATTCGGCATGGCCGTATGGATTGCCGCATCATCGCCTGCGAAACCATGGGCGCGGCGTCTTTTTCGGCCGCGATCAAGGCCGGGCATCCGGTCAGGCTTTCGCGCATCGACACCGTTGCCACCTCGCTCGGCGCGGCTCAAGTGGCCGCCTGGCCGGTGCAACACATCCTCGATTTTCCTCATCAATGCGTGGTGCTCGGCGATGACGAAGCGATCATGGGCGTGGTGCGGTATGCCAACGATTTACGTCAGCTGGTTGAACCAGCGTGCGGTGTTTCGTTGGCAATCGGCTATCTGAACCACCCGGCAATTGCCGATGCCCATGACGTGGTGATCGTGGTGATCGTGGTGTGCGGTGGCGTCAGCATCAACGCACAACTCGTTGCCGGATGGGCGCGTTCATCCGCTGAAAGCGCAAAGTAGCCGGCAAGCGAAGCAGGGCCGTAAACGCCTGGTCAGGTGTCACAAGCCCCACCGCGAATGTTTCAGCCTTCATTGCCCGGCAGCGGCACCGTCCTGGATCAGAATCGCTCTGGCCAGATCTTCATCGCTGGCGTTCAGTCCGGGATTGTCCTGGCGGATCTGCTGCATGAACGACTCCAGATACACCCCACGAATCGCACCGCCACTGGCTACGAAACTGGAGGCATCATCCCGGGCGGGGATCATGAGTTTGTCGTCCTTGAACGTCGAGTAAAGCGAAGCGGAAACCCCGGCCGAGGTGGCCACATCGCCCGCATCCACATCCGCGAAAACCGAGCCAAAGGGTAAACACAACACAAGGGAAGAAATGATGATCAGACGGCGCATGACGGTGTCCTCTGAAAGCGTAATGGAAGTACCACATAATTTAGGATGCGCGGCGGCCGTCAGGAGTTCCTTGCCGCACACACAATCACTTCAATGCGTGGGTTTGGATCCGCTTCGCTGATGGCGTCTGGCAGCACTATCGGTATGGATTGACCTGTTACTTCTGTCAGTCGTTTTCACTCGTGATAATCCGGAACAATTGAATTGCCGAACAAGCCTGATTCCCTGGGGTATCCCGACGGCGCACGGTGGTAACGTAGGGCTTTCGAGTCGTCGGGAGCATCGTCATGGAATTGGGCATATCGGGTCGCTGGGCAATTGTCTGCGCCGCCAGCAAGGGCTTGGGGCTGGCCTGTGCGAGAGCCTTGGCGAAGGAGGGCGTCAACCTGGTGATCAACGCCCGTGGCGACGAAACGTTGCAAGTCGCCGCCGCAGAATTGCGTGGCCTGGCGCCGAGCATCGAAGTGCGCACGGTGGCTGGCGACATCAGCGAGCCGACCGTCCGCGAACAAGTATTGGCTGCCTGCCCGCAGGTGGACATCCTGATCAATAACGCCGGTGGCCCGCCGCCGGGTGACTTCCGCGACTGGCAACGCGAAGACTGGTTGAAGGCGCTGGATGCCAATATGCTGACGCCCATCGAGCTGATCAAGGCCTGTGTCGATGGCATGGCCGAGCGTGGTTTTGGACGCGTCGTCAATATCACCTCCGGTGCAGTGAAGGCGCCGATCGATGTGCTGGGCCTGTCCAACGGCGCCCGCAGCGGCCTGACCGGTTTTATCGCCGGGCTCGCGCGGCAGTCGCGGTTGGCCGGGCATAACGTCACGATCAACAATCTGTTGCCCGGCCCGTTCGAGACCGAGCGTCTGCACAAGACCCTGAGCGCCGCCGCCGAGGCCAATGGTGCCAGCGTCGAGAGCATCAGCGCACAGCGGCGCAAAAACGTTCCTGCGCAGCGCTTTGGCCAGCCCGATGAGTTCGGCGCCTATTGCGCATTCATCTGCAGCGCCCACGCGGGTTTCCTGACAGGGCAAAATCTGTTGCTGGACGGCGGCAGTTACCCCGGTACGTTTTGATTGACCGATGATCAGCGTCTGCGCTGCCTCGCGTCATGAGGACTATGCTTTGCAGTGCGCCCATCGCAATGGGAGACCTCCGATGATCAACGTACGCACAGCCCGCATGCTGGCCGATTACAAACGCTGGGCCGATCAACGACTCTTTGACAGCCTGGCCGATTTGCCGCCGGGCGAGGTCAACAAAGAGCGGGTCTCGGTGTTCAAGAACATGATCGGCACGCTGAACCACATCTACGTGGTGGATTGCATCTGGCAGGCTCACCTCGAAGGCCGGGGGCACGGCTTCAAGACCTCGCACGATCTGCTGCATCCCGACCTCGCCGATCTGCGCATGGCGCAAAAAGACATTGATCACTGGTACTGCGACTGGAGCGAACGCCAGACCGATGCCTCGCTGGATAAACCCCTTGAATTCACGTTCGTCTCGGGCGAAAGCGGCACCATGAGCGCCGGCGCGATGTTGCTGCATGTGGTCAATCACGCCAGTTATCACCGTGGCTGGGTGATTCAGATGTACTTCGACATTCCGGCCATGCCGCCAATGACGGACCTGCCGATTTTCCTGCGCGAGACCGATCCGGATTTCAATTCGCTCAACACCCCGGCAGTGGCGCCGACATGTGTTGGGCAATTCGCGCGCGCAACCAACGTTCTGCCGGATCGTTATCGTTGACTCCGTTCCAGACCATCGACAGTTCGGACAGGTTGATGTCAAACGGCGGGTCGTCGGCGCGCAACTGGCTGCTGCCTTCGATCAGCGCGCACGCCGCGTAATCCGGTACCGTGGCGAGCATGTCGGTACCGGCCAGCAAGGCGCGCAACCCGGCGAACTGCGGCACCGCAAGCACCACGCGGCGTGATCGGCCAATGCGTGCCAGGTCATTGTCGATGGCCCCGGTCAGGTCACCGGAAAATGACACCAGCGCGTGCGGCCGCTCGCAGTAATCATCCAGCGTCAGGGCGCCGGGTCGATTGTCGCCGCGCAGGATCTTCACGCTCAGGTCGCGCAATTTCTTGCGCTTGGCGTTGGCCGGCAGTTCGGTGGTGTAGCTGATCCCGACGGAAATCTCACCGCTGGCGAGCATCGATGACATCAGCATGAAATTCACCCGTCGCACGACTACCACGACGTTCTGTGCTTCTTCGCGGATCTGCTTGAGCAGCGGCGGAAACAGACCGAACTCGGCGTCGTCGGACAGACCTATGCGAAACACGTCGCGGCTGGTGGCCGGGTCGAAATCCTTGGCCCGGCTGACCGCGCCGGAAATGGTGTCCATCGCCGGCTGCAACTCCTTAAGAATCTGCAGCGCGCGCAGGGTCGGCTCCAGCACACGACCGTTGCGCACCAGCAACGGGTCGTCGAACAGATCGCGCAGCTTTGCCAGCGAAGCGCTGACGGCGGGCTGACCGAGAAACAGCTTCTCCCCGGCCCGGGTCAGGTTCTTTTCGAACATCAGGGTTTCGAAAATCACCAAGAGGTTCATGTCCACGCGGCGCAGGTCGTTGCGGTTCATGGTGGGGGGACTCGCAGGGGGCGGGGTCTTTCCAGTAAAGCACCAAACCTTGGCCTGCGATGATCCCTGTAGGAGCTGGCTTGCCAGCGATGGTGTCAGTGAAATCGCTATCGCCGGCAAGCCGGCTCCTACAGGTTTGAGTGAGCCCCCATATCTGAACATCCCGCGATTCTGTAGGAGCCAGGCTTGCCGGCGAAGGCGTCCATGAGATCGCCTTTGCCGACAAGCCTGTCTCGCTCCCACATGGGTCGCGTTTGGCGGACGGGTAATCTGATCATCCCCCCTTGCTTATGGCTCAGTCAGCACCTTCCTGAACGTCTCCACCAACGGCCGCAAATTCACCCGATGCCACGCTGCCCACAGCGGCGTGGTAAATGAAATCCACGGCACCTCCCGCAGCACCACGCCCGGTGGTGCATTGCGGCTCAAACCTTTCTGAATCATCGCGATCCCCAGCCCCGACGCCACCAGCCCAAGCGCGGTGAACGGCTCAGTCGCCTCCATGCGGATGTCCGGGGTGAAGCCGGCGCGGATGCAGGCGCTGATGAAGTCGTCGCGGCTCGCGCAGTTCTGGCGGTGTTGCACGCCGATCCATTCCTGATCGGCCAGATCTGCCGGGGTCAGTTCCGCTTGCAAGGCCAGCGGATGATGCTCGGGCAAGGCCAGAAGCATCGGGTCGTCCAGCACCTGAAAACCCAGCAGGTCTGGATCGTCGGCGACGGGTGGTTCGCTGACCAGTGCGATATCGAGACTACGCTGACGCAGGCCTTCGAGTTGTTCGGCGGAGCTGAGGTTGTACAGCGCGACGTGCACGTTCGGCCGGTCGACCCGCAGCACGCGCAGGGCATTGGGCAAGACGCCGGCGTGCATGGCGTTCTCGATGTAGCCGATGCACAGGCCGCCTTCTTCACCGCGACCCAGGCGTTTGCCGAGGGATTCCAGGCGATTGGCGTGGGTCAGCAGGGCGCGGGTTTCGGCGAGAAAGGTCTGGCCGTCGCGGGTCAGGCGGATGCGTTGTTGGCTGCGCTCGAACAGGGTCAGGCCCAGGCGTTCCTCAAGCTGGGCGATCTGCCGGCTCAGGGGCGATTGGGAAATGTGCAGGCGTTCGGCGGCGCGACCGACGTGTTCTTCTTCGGCGACGGCGACGAAGTAGCGCAATTGGCGGATGTCGATCATGTCAGACCTATAGGGACTCAAGTGCTGCGCATTATGTCTTGGACGGTCCGATCCTCGCAATCTAGGATTGGCTCAACGGTAAAGCAAACACCGCTCTCTGTAGGAGCCGGCTTGCCGGCGAAAAACGTCTAGGCGACGCGTTCATTCAGACAGCCCGCGTTATCGTTGACATCCATCGCCAGCAAGCCGGCTCCTACAGGTTTACGAGACATTCGAGAGGATTTTTTCATGAGTTTGAAAGACAAACTGCCCGGCGCGCTGGGTTTCGGTACCGCCCCATTGGGCAACATGTTCCGCGCCATCCCTGAAGAAGAAGCGCTGGCCACCGTGCACGCCGCCTGGGATGCCGGCGTGCGTTACTTCGATACCGCACCGTTTTACGGTTCGGGCCTGTCGGAAATTCGCTTGGGCGCCGCGCTGTCCCAATACAACCGCGACGATTATGTGCTGAGCAGCAAGGTCGGGCGGGTGATTCTGGATGAAGTCGAAGACGCAGCCGCCCGTGATCTGGGTGAGAAGAGCGGCGTGTTCGAACACGGCCGACCGAACAAGATCGTCAACGACTACAGCGCCGACGCGACGATGCGTTCCATCGAAGACAGCCTCAAGCGTCTGCAAACCGATCGTCTGGACATTATTTGGGTCCACGACATCGCGCAGGACTTCTACGGTGATCAATGGCTGGAATACTTCAACCAGGCCCGCACCGGCGCGTTCAAAGTGTTGACCCGTTTGCGCGAAGAAGGCGTGATCAAGGGTTGGGGCCTGGGCGTGAACAAGGTCGAGCCGTGTGAACTGACCCTCGACCTGACCGAAGCCCAGCCGGACGGTTTTTTGCTGGCGGGCCGCTACACGCTGCTTGATCACGACCGTGCCCTGCAACGCCTGATGGATGCCGCGCTGGCGCAGAACGTCGAGATCGTGGTCGGTGGTCCCTACAGCTCGGGGATTCTGGCCGGCGGTGCGCATTTCGAATACCAGAAGGCCAGCCCGGCGATCATCCATAAAGTCGAGCAGATCAAACGCATCGCGGCGGCTCACGACGTCGACATCAAGGCCGCTGCATTGCAGTTCTCCCTCGCTAACCCGGCCGTTGCCGCCGTGATTCCAGGTTCCAGCCGTCCGGACCGGATTGCTGAAGATGTGGCTGCGTTGTCAGCCGTCATTCCCGCTGCGTTCTGGCAAGCCATGCGCGACGCGAAACTGGTGTCCGAACGCGCTCCATTACCCCTCGCAGGAGTTTGAGCATGAAGATCGATCTGACTGGAAAACTCGCCATCGTCAGCGGCAGCACCGCCGGTATTGGCCTGGGCATCAGCAAGGCACTGGCCGAGTCCGGTGCGACGGTGGTGGTGATCGGCCGCGAGACGGCCAAGGTCGAGCAGGCACTGGCGAGCATCCGCCAGAGCGTGCCGGGCGCGCAACTGCGCGGCCTGACCGCGGACCTCGGCACCGCCGAAGGCGCCGAGCAGTTGTTCGCCGCCGAGCCACGAGCAGACATTCTGGTGAACAACCTCGGGATCTTTAACGAGGTGGATTTCTTCGACACGCCGGACAGCGAGTGGACGCGGTTCTATGAGGTCAACGTGATCTCCGGTGTGCGCCTGTCACGGCATTACGTGCCGGACATGGTCAAGCAGGGCTGGGGCCGGGTGATTTTCCTGTCCTCGGAATCCGGGATTGCGATTCCGGCCGACATGCTCAACTACGGCGTGACCAAAAGCGCCAACCTTGCGGTGTCTCATGGCCTGGCCAAACGGCTGGCGGGCACGGGCGTGACGGTTAATGCGATCCTGCCAGGCCCGACCTTGACCGACGGTCTGGAGCAGATGCTCAAGGATGCAACGGCTGAATCGGGGCGCAGTGTGCGCGAAGAAGCCGATGTGTTCGTGCGCAAGGCCCGGCCAACGTCGATCATCCAGCGCGTGGCGGACGTCGAGGAAGTCGCCAACCTGGTGGCTTACATCGCTTCACCGCTGTCATCGGCCACGACCGGCGCCGCCCTTCGAGTCGACGGCGGTGTCGTCGACAGCCTGGCGATTTGAATTTTTTGATTGAGGAGAGAGGACTGCATGGCAACTGCATCAGCGTTTATCGACATCCCGGCTTCGGCCGACAAGGTTTGGCAATTGATCGGCGGTTTCAACTCGCTGCCGGACTGGCTGCCGTTCATTCCCAAAAGCGAACTGAGCGAAGGCGGGCGGGTGCGCAGTCTGCAAACCGCCGATGGCGCGGTAGTGGTGGAACGGCTTGAGTCATTTGATAACGCGGGGAAGACGTATAGCTACTCGATTTTGCAGGCACCGTTTCCGGCGACTGATTACCTGGCGACGATCCGCGTTGAAGCGCAAGGCGAGGGCGCCCGGGTGACCTGGTCGGGGCGGTTTGCGCCGGTCGGTGTGACCGAGGAAGAAGTGGCGGCGTTGTTTGCCGGGATTTACCAGGGCGGCCTCGAAGCCCTGCGGGCCAACTACCCCGTGTAAACCGGGCGGCGTTCCGTTTGCCGGGAATGTTCGGTTGACGCAAGTCCTGTAGGAGCCCGGCTTGCTGGCGATGGCGATTTTACGGGCGCCATCGCCAGCAAGCCGGCTCCTACAAGTGCGTATGCGTGCCGGGAGTGTTTGGTTGACACCAATCCTGTAGGAGCCGGCTTGCCGGCGATCCATGCAACGCGGTGCATCAGGTAACGCGCCATCCCGCGAATCTAACCTTATTCTCAAACAGTATTTCTCAACCCCCACATTAGAATTCTAAGATCACGTCATAACTCGTTATAACAAGTGATCTGCCATGACCGATAACGTTCTCTCCCTCAGCAGCGTTCCTTTGCACACTCAGCTGCGCGACGTCCTGCGTGCCCGCATTCTCGACGGCGAATACCCGCAAGACAGCCAGATGCCTTCGGAAAGCGAGCTTGGCGCGTTGTTCAAAGTCAGCCGCATCACCGTGCGCCAGGCCCTCGGCGATCTGCAAAAGGAAGGGCTGATCTTCAAGATTCACGGCAAGGGCACGTTCGTCGCCAAGCCGAAAACCTTCCAGAACGTCAGCACCCTGCAAGGCCTCGCCGAGTCCATGACCGGGCGCGGCTACGAGGTGATCAACCGCCTGCGCAGTTTCAAATTCATCCCCGCTGACAAACTCGTCGCCGAACGTTTGCAGGTGGCCGAAGGTGAGATCGTGGCGCAGATCAAGCGGGTGCGCCTGATCAACCGCGAGCCGATCTCACTGGAAATCACCTACCTGCCCAAAACCATCGGTGAACGGCTGGAAAAGGCCGATCTGGTCACCCGCGACATCTTCCTGATCCTCGAAAACGACTGCGGCCTGGCCCTCGGTCATGCCGATCTGGCCATCGACGCCGTCCTCGCCGACAGCGACCTGACCCAGGCACTGAGTGTCGAAGCGGGCTCGCCGATCATGCGCATCGAGCGTCTGACCCACGATGCCAGCGGGCAACCCGTGGACTTCGAACACCTTTACTACCGCGGCGATGCGTTCCAGTACCGCCTGCGGATCGACCGGCACAAAGGGGCGCAGGCATGACAAGAAGTACCCTCGAACAGGAATACGACATCGTCGTGATCGGCGGCGGCACGGCAGGTCCCATGGCGGCAATCAAGGCCAAGGAACGCAACCGCGACCTGCGCGTGTTGCTGATCGACAAGGCCAACGTCAAGCGCAGCGGCGCGATCAGCATGGGCATGGACGGGCTGAACAACGCGATCATTCCCGGCCATTCCACGCCGGAGCAGTACACCAAGGAAATCACCATCGCCAACGACGGCATCGTCAATCAGGCAGCGGTCTACGCCTACGCCACCCACAGCTTCGAAACCATCGAGCAACTGGACCGCTGGGGTGTGAAATTCGAGAAGGACGAAACCGGTGACTACGCGGTGAAAAAGGTCCACCACATGGGCGCTTACGTGCTGCCGATGCCGGAAGGGCATGACATCAAGAAAGTCCTGTACCGCCAGTTGAAACGCGCCCGGGTCAGCATCACCAACCGTGTGGTTTGCACGCGCTTGCTGACGGACGAAGAGGGCGCGGTCAACGGCCTGATGGGCTTCGACTGCCGCACCGCCGATTTTCATGTGATCAAGGCCAAGGCAGTGATCCTCGCGTGCGGTGCTGCCGGGCGCCTCGGTTTGCCGTCCTCGGGTTACCTGATGGGCACCTACGAAAACCCGACCAATGCCGGCGACGGTTATGCCATGGCTTATCACGCCGGGGCCGAACTGGCGAACCTCGAATGCTTCCAGATCAACCCGCTGATCAAGGATTACAACGGACCGGCCTGCGCCTACGTTACGGGCCCGTTGGGCGGCTACACCGCCAACAACAAGGGCGAGCGCTTCATCGAGTGCGACTACTGGAGCGGCCAGATGATGTGGGAGTTCCACCAGGAACTCGAAAGTGGCAACGGCCCGGTGTTCCTCAAGCTCGATCACCTGGCCGAGGAAACCATCCAGAACATCGAAGAGATCCTGCACAGCAACGAGCGCCCGAGTCGCGGTCAGTTTCACGCCAATCGCGGCACCGATTACCGCACGCAGATGGTCGAGATGCACATCTCCGAAATCGGTTTTTGCAGCGGGCATTCGGCGTCGGGTGTGTGGGTCAACGAGAAGGCCGAAACCTCGGTCAAGGGTTTGTACTCGGCGGGTGACATGGCCGCCGTGCCGCACAACTACATGCTTGGCGCATTCACCTACGGCTGGTTTGCCGGCACCAATGCGGCGGATTTTGTCGCCGGTCGCGAATTTTCAGCGGTCGATGCCAAACAAATCGAAACAGAGAAAGCACGGGTCTATGCACCACTGGACCGCGAACACGGACTGCCGCCGGCCCAGGTCGAGTACAAGTTGCGACGCTTCGTGAACGATTACCTGCAACCGCCGAAAGTGACCAAGAAGATGCAGATCGGCCTGCAACGCTTCAGCGATATCCAGCGCGATCTTGATCAGATCAAGGCCCACAACGCCCACGAGCTGATGCGCGCCATGGAAGTCAGCATGATCCGCGACTGCGCTGAAATGGCCGCCCGCGCTTCGTTGTTCCGCGCCGAAAGTCGTTGGGGGCTTTACCACTATCGGGTCGATCACCCGCAACGCAACGACAGCGACTGGTTCTGCCATTGCCATTTGAAGAAGGATGAAAACGGCCAGATGAGCAGTTTCAAGAAAGCCGTCGAGCCCTACATCATCCCGCTGGATGCCGAAGAAATGCAGGCCTACGACCGGCTGCGCGTCGGTGCCTTTGCGGCCTGAGCCTGACTATAAGAGAGACCGACCAATGGCCTATCAACCCCAGGAAATTTTCTTCCGCTCCAACGCGCCCGTCACGGTCGACGAGGACCTGTGCATCGCCCACAAAGGCTGCACCGTGTGCGTCGACGTCTGCCCGATGGACTTGCTGGCGATCAACCCGGCCACGCAAAAGGCCTACATGGCTTTCGACGAATGCTGGTACTGCATGCCGTGCGAAAAGGACTGCCCGACCGGGGCGGTGAAAGTCGAAATCCCATACCTCTTACGTTGAAACACAATCTCTGTAGGAGTGAGCCTGCTCGCGATAGCAGTGGATCAGGTAATGAGATGTTGGATGTGCCATCGCCATCGCGAGCAGGCTCACTCCTACATTGGTTTTGTGACAACCCCCAAAAGCTACCCGGCAACACCGGACGCCTGCTTCAAACACCCCTCGTTTCCCACCACGCCCTGATCGTGGCGGAGACGAATATCCTATAAATGATTCGAGGGGACACACCCATGTTATTGCGTGCAGCATTGGCCGGTCTGGTACTGGCTTCATTCACCTTGTCGGCCTCCGCCGAAACCATCCGCATTGCCATCGGCACCCAGGACACCACGATAAACTGCGCCGCCGGCGGCCTGTTGATTCGCGAGCTCGGCCTGCTGGACAAATACTTGCCCCACGATGGCCAATACAAGGACGCCAAATACGAGGTCGAGTGGAAGAACTTCACCAGCGGCGCGCCCCTGACCAACGAGATGGTCGCCGGCAAACTGGACTTCGGCGCGATGGCTGATTTCCCCGGTTCGTTCAACGGCGTCGCGTTTGAAACCGCCGGCAAGCACAGTCTGTTTATCAGCGTGCTGTCGGGCAGCATCAAGGGCAGCGGCAACGGCATCGTCGTGCCGAGCGCTTCGGGCGTGCAATCACTGGCGGAGTTGAAGGGCAAGACCATCTCCGTCCCGTTCGCCTCGACCGCCCATGGCATGTTGCTGCGCGCCGTGGCGGCTCAGGGTTGGGACCCGCTCAAAGACGTGAACATCATCGCCCAGCCGCCGGAAGTCGCCGGTTCCGCGTTGCAGGCCGGGAAGATCGACGCCCACGCCGACTTTGTGCCGTTCGCCGAACTGTTCCCGAGTCGTGGCTTCGCTCGCAAGATCTATGACGGCTCCCAGGCGAATACACCGACGTTCCACGGTGCGCTGGTCGATCAGGCCTACGCGAAAAAGTACCCGGAAATCGTCGTCGCGTACCTGCGCGCCAGCCTCGAAGCCAACCAGTTATTGGCGGCAGAACCCGAGAAGTACAGCGAGTTGATCGCCAAGGTCACCGGCGTCGATGCCGAGGTCAATTACCTGTTCCACGGCCCGCTCGGCGTGCAGACCCGCGACCTGAGCTGGAAGCCGGAATATCGCCAGGCGGTCGGCACCGCCATCGACACCCTCAAACTGCTGAAGAAGGCTGATCGCGGTCTCGACCTCAACACCTTCATCGACGACCAGTACATCCGCGCCGCGTTCAAGGCCTCGCACCTGGACTACACCGCGCAACTGGCCAACTACGGCCAGACACCGCTCAAGGCAGTGGATGCGTTGAGCGGCAAAGCCATCACTGACTTCAGTCATGTGGCCGAGATCTGGGTGCGCGGCGAGCCGACAGTGCGTCAGTACGCCTCGGCGGAATCGGCGTTTACCGCGTTGGCCGGTTTGAAGTCCGAAGGCAAAAACATCCGCGCGGTGTATGCCCAGGCGAGTGACAGCGGGATCAAGTTGCTGGCGGATCAGGCGTGGTTTGCCAGTGACGCGAAAGGGCGCCTCAGCGCGTTCCTGCTCAAGGGCCAGGCCCAGCAATTCGCCACGGCCCAGGGCGGCAAAGTCCTCGACTTCACCGACGCCACCACCCAGGCGGTTGCCGCCCGCTAACCGCCAGAACCCCGCAATCCCCTGTAGGAGCGAAGCTTGCTCGCGAAGGAGTGTCAGCTAAGTCAATGTCGACTGACACACCTTCGCGAGCAAGCTTCGCTCCTACAGGGGGCTCGGTTGAGAGGAAGAATTGTGTACCGATCATTTATCCGCTGGATCCCGAGGGCAGCGTCATTACTGCTCTGCCTTTTGTTCTGGCAACTCGCCGCCAGCCACCACTGGAACCTCGGCCTGGTCACCTTCGCCAATGTCCCGACACCGCTGGCGGTGATCGAAGCCGCCCTCGGCCTGGGCGATTCCGGCAAACTCGCCCAGCACCTGAGCAGCAGCCTCAGCCGGGTCTTCGCCGGTTACCTCGCGGCGCTGATCATCGGCATCGTGTTGGGCCTGGCCATCGGCCGTTCGAAATGGGCCGAAGATTTGCTGCTGCCACCGCTGGAAGTCCTGCGCCCGATCCCCGCCGTGGCCTGGATTCCCCTGGCGATCCTGATGTTCCCGTCGTCGGAACTGTCGATGGTCTTCATCACCTTCACTGGCGCGCTGTTCCCGATCCTGCTCAACACCGTGCACGGCGTCGAAGGCGTTGACCCGCGCCTGATTGCCTCGGCGAAAAGCCTCGGGGCAGGGCGTCGGGCGATTCTGCTGGAGGTGATTCTGCCGGGCGCCGCGCCGAGCATCATCACTGGCCTCGCCATCGGCATGGGCACCTCGTGGTTTTGCCTGGTGACCGCCGAAATGATCTCCGGCCAATACGGCATCGGCTATTACACCTGGGAGTCCTACACCATCCAGAACTACGCCGACATCGTCGTCGGCATGTTGCTGATCGGCTTGCTCGGCATGGGCAGCAGCCTGCTGATCAAACGGTTGGGCGGGTTGTTGACGCCCTGGCATCGACCACGAGGAAAAGCCTGATGAGCGTATTTCAACACCTTGAAGGGCGCATCGACATTCGCGGATTGTCGATCAGCCTCGGCGAGGGCCGTGCCGCGTTCGAAGCCGTGCAAGGCCTCGATTGCCAGATCGAACCGGGGCAGTTCGTGTGCATTCTCGGCCCCTCCGGTTGCGGCAAATCGACCTTGCTCGGCGCGCTGGCCGGACACCTGCAACCTCGCGCCGGAAGCCTTAAAGTCGATGGCGAAGACGTGTCGAGTCCTTCGCCCCAGCGCGGCATGGTGTTCCAGCACCACACGCTGTTCCCTTGGCGCACGGTGCGCGACAACGTCGCGTTCGGCCTGAAAATGCGCGGCATCGGCAAGGCCGAACGGCACGAAGCCGCCGATGAAATCCTCGCGCTGGTGGGCCTCGAAGGGTTCGCCGAGCGATGGCCGGATCAGTTGTCCGGTGGCATGCAGCAGCGGGTGGAAATCGCCCGTGTGCTGATCAACCGTCCGCGCCTGTTGCTGATGGACGAACCGTTCGGTGCCCTCGACGCGCTGACCCGATTGAACATGCAAGAACTGCTGCTGGACATCTGGACGCGGATTCGCACCACCGTGGTGTTCGTCACCCACGACATCGACGAAGCACTGTTCCTCGCCGACCGGCTGCTGGTCATGAGCACGCGTCCCGGGCGGATCATCGAAGACCTGCGCCTCGACTTCCCTCGGCCACGCACCAGCGAACTGGTGACAAGCCATGAGTTTTCCCGCTTGAAGCGCCATTGCCTCGAATTACTGCGTCACGAAGACGGTCGGCAGCTACCGCGCCTGAACCCTCTCGGACTTCCCCCTGAAAACAAACTGCCGCGATTTGCCCTATGACCTCTCTATTCGATGTAACCGACAACGATGACATTCTCGCCCTGCAACCGCGCCTGATCGATGCCGACGCCGGCGTGCGCCGGATCGCCCTGATCGAGCTGGCAGACCTGGAAGAGCCGGACGGTTTGCTGTGGCTGGTCGATCGACTGGCCGAAGACCCGACCGCAGAGGTCCGCGCCGAAGCCGCGCGCCTGCTTGAAGCCTGGGAGGATGCGCCGGTCGTCAAGGCGCTGTGCCAGGCGTTGACCGATCCGTCGCCGGCCGTGCAGGCCGCCGCCGCGCAGAGCCTGAGCCTGCTCAAGAGTGAAGCCGCGGGCAGGGTGATTCTGCCGTGGACCGGGCATGCCGACATCAATGTGCGTATCGCCGCGTTCCGGGCGTTGCGCGAATTGCGTTTTCCCGATGCCGCGACCGCTGCCTTGGCGGCGCTGAGCGATGCAGACGCCAGCGTTCGCCGCGAAGCTGTTGGCGTGCTCGGCTGGCTCAAACAGCTCGATGCATTGCCGGCCCTGGCGACGTTGGCCAGTCACGACCCGGACACCGAAGTCCGTCGCGCCGCCACGGGAGCCCTTGGCCTGGCCTCCGATGCGCACGTCCTGCCGGCCCTGCGCCAGGCGTTACAGGACGGCGCCTGGCAAGTGCGCGAAGAAGCCGCGACCACCCTCGGCAAGGTCGGTCACACCGACGCAGGCCCGGCATTGGTCGAAGCGTTGAGCGATGATTATTGGCAAGTGCGCCTGCGCGCCACCCGCAGTCTCGGTCGCTTGCGTTATGCCCCGGCGCTGGACGCATTGATCGAAACCCTCGGTCATCGCATCAGCAACCTGCGCAAGGAGGCCGCATTGGCCCTTGGCGAATTGAACGATAAAGGTGCTATCGCACCGTTGCAGGCCGCGCAGAACGACGGCGACCCGGAAGTGCGTAAAGCGGTGCGCATTGCCTTGAGTCAGTTGCAATGAACCCGCTGGCGATCGGCAATTCCCGGAGCAAACAGCAGCTGCGGCTGAACTGGCCGGATGGCCGTGAGCAGCTGCTGGATCATGCCGAGTTGCGCCGGCAATGCCCGTGTTCGCAGTGCCGGGCGTTTCGCTTGAAAGGGTTTACGCCGAGGGTCGATGACCGAGTGCAAGTCATCGAATTGAACGCGCAGGGCTATGGCCTGCAACTAATTTTCAGCGATGGCCACGAACGTGGCATCTACCCGTGGCCGTATCTTTCGAGCCTGGCCTGATGACGCGCTTCACCGGTGAGTGTGCCCGCCGATGAAGCGCTGCGGGGTGGTCAGGCTTTGCTGGCAGCCAGGTAAGCGCCCAGTCGGCGCCCCATCTCTTCACCCAAGGCTTGCAAGCCACTCAGGGGGCGGACCATCACCTCGAATTCAACGATTTTTCCTTGTTCGTTGAAGCGGATCATGTCGATGCCCTTGAGCTGTTTTTCACCGACCTTGGCGCTGAACTCGAGGATGACGTTCAAGCCGTCCGCAGTCGACAGTTCGCGGTGGTACTGGAAATCCTCGAACACGCCGGACACCGTGTTGAGAATCATGTTGACCACCGGCGCCCCTGGATAAGGCGTGTGCGCCATCGGCGAGCGGAAAACCACTTGCGGGTCCAATAATTCGGGCAAGGCCTTCAAGTCAGCCTTTTTGATCATCGCGTGCCACTGGATCAAGGATTGTGCGGCGTTTGGATGCAGTTTCAGTTCCGACATTTTCAACTCCTGTATTTTTTGTTGTTCTGCAAACGTCGGCGAAGACTGTACATCAAAGGGCTTGAAGGGAAACCCTCCGGCGGCAAAACCCTCGAGCACTGGTTAGTATTTTTCCGTCCTGACGCCCGTCGCCATGGGCAAAATCGTTCTAAAAATTCCGGGGCGCGGTTCGGGAGGGTGTACTAGTCTAGAACTTGTAGGTGAAGACGCAGACTGATGCGCAAGCGGATGGCAAGGACACGTGGGGCGCGTTCCGAAGGGTACACGGTTAGAAAGATCTCCGCGCTGAGATCCAGCCCTTATGCCGTGTGAAGCAGAAGAGCACAAAACTCTTCTGTGAGAGTCCTGATAAACCTTGTAAGCCGGAGACCAGCGCCGGCCACCTACTCGAATCCCGAAGCCCGCCTTGTGCGGGCTTTGTCGTTTTCGCCATCTCCCGACACCTTTGTAGGAGCCGGCTTGCCGGCGATGGCGGTGTATCAGCCAACACTAATGCTGATTGATCCACCGCTATCGCTGGCAAGCCAGCTCCTACAGGGGATTGCGTACAACATGGCGATGTCGTTTTCGCCATCCTCCACCGGATCCACCGGATCCACCGGGACACCGATATTGGCCATTTCGATCTCCTTTTGGCCGACCTCGCACTATGAACTCACTCGTTCGTCAGCAAGAATCGAAGCAGCATTGCTGTTTCAGCACGCTTGCGAATCCACAACTGAAATCCTGTTTTCCTTGCCCTGGGCAATTTTTAAGGCCTGCCGTGTACAGAACATAAAAACCAACGAGCGACATATTTGGGGAATTCATTCATGGTCATGATGAAACGCATACTGGGCGTCACTGTTTGTGGGCTGACGCTGTTGGCCAGTGCCGTGCACGCCGAACAGCGGGAATTGCGGGTGTACAACTGGGCGGACTACATCCTGCCGTCCGTGCCCAAGGACTTCGCCCAGAAAAGCGGAATCAAAGTGACCTGGGATACCTTCGACACCAACGAATCGCTGGAAGCCAAGCTGCTGACCGGTAACTCGGGGTACGACCTGGTGGTGCCGTCGAACCAGTTCATCGAAACCCAGATCAAGGCTGGTGTATTCCAGAAACTCGACAAGTCCAAGCTGCCGAACTGGAAACACCAGGCCCCGGCACTGCTTGCATTGCTGGACAAGAACGATCCGGGCAACCAGTACGGCGTGCCCTACATGTACGGCACCGTGCTGATCGGTTTCAACCCGGCCAAGGTCAAGGCCGCGCTGGGCGAGAATGCGCCGGTGGACAGTTGGGATCTGGTGTTCAACCCGCAGAACATGCAGAAGCTGAAATCCTGTGGCGTCGCCATGCTCGACTCACCTTCGGAAATCCTGCCGCTGGCGCTGCACTATCTGGGGCTGGACCCGAACAGCCAGAACCCGGACGACTACGAAAAAGCCAAGGCATTGATGTTGAAGATTCGCCCTTACGTCACCTACTTCAACTCCGCCAAGTACATGACCGACATCGCCAACGGCGATATCTGCGTCGCCATCGGCTATTCCGGCAGCTTCTATCAGTTCGGCAATCGCGCCAAGGAAGCGGGCAACGGCGTAGTGGTCGATTGGCGCTTGCCGAAGGAGGGCGCGCCGATCTGGTTTGATACCTTTGCGATTCCAAAAAGCGCGAAGAACGTGGAGGAAGCCCACGAGTTTCTCAACACCTTGCTGGACCCGAAAGTCATCGCGCCGATCAGTGATTTCCTCGGCTACCCCAACGCCAACAAGGACTCGCTTGCGCTGATCAATAAAGAGATCACCGGCAACCCGAACCTGACGCCGACCAGCGAAGCGTTGAAAACCCTGTATGTGGTGCAACCGCTGCCGCAAAAGCTTGAGCGGGTGCGCACACGGGTCTGGACCAGCATCAAGTCCGGCGAATAACACTCAGGGCGGAGCGCAATCGGCCGGCCTTACGCATTCCCTTGTAGGAGCCGGCTTGCCGGCGATAGCGGTAGATCAATCAGCATTAATGTTGGCTGACACACCGCCATCGCCGGCAAGCCGGCTCCTACAGGGGGCATGCCACAGCCCTTTTTTTCAGATCCGCGTCAGCGCCTGCGCCAAATCGGCACGCAGATCCTCGACATCCTCAACCCCCACGGACAACCGCACCAGCCCGTCGCCGATGCCCAGCTGTGCGCGGGTTTCTGCGGGGATGGTGGCGTGAGTCATGATCGCCGGATGCTCGATCAGGCTTTCCACGCCGCCCAGACTCTCGGCCAGGGCGAATATCCGTACGCTCTCAAGGAAACGCGTGGCACCCGCCAGATCGCTCTTCAGATCGACAGAAATCATCCCGCCGAAACCGCGCATCTGCCGCTTCGCCAATTCATGCTGCGGGTGCGATGGCAGGCCCGGGTAGTAGACGCGCGCCACTTGCGGCTGGCGCTCCAGCCATTGCGCCAACTCAAGCGCGTTGCTGCAGTGACGCTCCATGCGCAGCGCCAGGGTTTTCACGCCGCGCAGGGTCAGAAACGCGTCGAACGGGCCGGCGATTGCGCCCACCGAGTTCTGCAGGAAACCCAGGCGTTGTGCCAGTTCCGGGTTCTGCCCGACCACGGCGATGCCGCCGATCACGTCGGAGTGGCCGTTCAGGTATTTGGTGGTCGAGTGCAGCACGATGTCGAAACCCAGCTCCAGCGGGCGCTGGATCCACGGGCTGGCAAAGGTGTTGTCGGCGACGCAGATGATGTCGCGGTCACGGCAGATACGTGCGACGGCGGCGAGGTCGGTCAGGCTCAGCAACGGATTGCTCGGCGTCTCGACCCAGACCATTTTGGTGTCGTCCTGCAACGACGCTTCGAACGCCGCGAGGTCCGTCAGGTCGACGAAACTGAAGCGATGCCCGGCGCTGCGTTTACGCACCTTGTCGAACAGTCGGAACGTCCCGCCGTAGAGGTCATTGCCGGACACGATGTGCGAACCGGCGTCGAGCAGTTCCAGCACCGTGGAAATCGCCGCCAGCCCGGAGGCGAACGCGAAGGCCTGGGTGCCGCTTTCCAGGTCGGCGACGCAACGCTCCAGGGCGAAGCGCGTCGGGTTGTGCGAGCGCCCGTAATCGAAACCTTTGTGCACGCCGGGGCTTTGTTGCAAATAGGTGGAGTTGGCATAAATCGGTGGCATCAATGCGCCGGTGGTCGGGTCCGGCGTTTGCCCGGCGTGGATCACCCGAGTGGCAAAGGCGCGTGCCGCGGCGTTTTCATCGTGTTGACTCATGCAAGGGATCTCCGCAAATGATTGAGCAGGTCGACGCGAGTAATCAGGCCGTGGAAGCCCGAGGCGTCGGCGATGATCGCGACCAACCCGCGATCGAGTTCTGCCTGCAGCTTTTCCAGGCTGGCGCTGGGCGGCAGGGTTTCCACTTTGTCGGTCATTGCGCTGGCCACGGTCAAGCGGAAGTGTGAAGGATCTTCCTGCATGCCCAGCAGAATGTCGGATTCGTCGATCACGCCGACCAGTTGCTTGCCGTCTGCCAGCACCGGCAATTGCGACACATCCGCCAGGCGCATGCGCTGGAATGCCGTCAGCAGCGTGTCGTCCGGGCCGACGCTGATCACCCGGCCATCCTCGAAACGCCGTGCGATCACATCGCGCAGGTCGCCATAAGGTTTGCGCTTGAGCAAGCCCTGATCGTTCATCCACTGGTCGTTGTAGACCTTCGACAGGTAACGGGTGCCGGTGTCGCAGACGAAACTGACCACGCGTTTGGGCGTGGTTTGTTCGCGGCAGTAACGCAGCGCCGCCGCCAGCAGGGTGCCGGTCGAAGAACCGCCGAGAATGCCTTCGGCGCGCAGCAGTTGGCGGGCGTGATCGAAGCTTTCCTCGTCGCTGATCGAATAGGCGTGGCGCACGCTGGACAGGTCGGCAATCGAGGGGATGAAGTCTTCACCGATGCCTTCCACCGCCCATGAGCCGGGTGTCTGCATGGTGCCGCTGCGGCTGTATTCGGCCATCACCGAACCGATGGGGTCGGCCAGCACCATTTCCAGATTGGGCTGTACGCGCTTGAAGAAACGGGTCAGCCCGGTCAGCGTGCCGGCCGAGCCGACGCCGACGACAATCGCATCCACGTCATGCTGGGTTTGCGCCCAGATCTCCGGTGCGGTGCTGCACTCATGGGCGAGCGGGTTGGCCGGGTTGTTGAACTGATCGGCGAAGAATGCGTCGGGAATTTCCAGCGCCAGCCGTGCCGCGACGTCCTGGTAATAATCGGGATGGCCCTTGCCCACGTCGGAGCGGGTGATGTGCACCTCGGCGCCCATGGCCTTGAGGTGCAAGACTTTCTCGGTGGACATTTTGTCCGGCACCACCAGCACCACCCGATAGCCCTTGGCGCGACCGACCAGGGCCAGACCGAGGCCGGTGTTGCCTGCGGTGGCCTCGACGATGGTGCCGCCAGATTTCAGCCGGCCGTCGCGCTCGGCTTCGTCGATCATCGCCAGGCCGATGCGGTCCTTGATCGAGCCGCCGGGGTTCTGTGATTCGAGCTTCAGAAACAGGGTGCACGGGCCCGTGTCAAAGCGGCTGACGCGCACCAGCGGCGTATTGCCGATCAGTTCAAGCACGGCAGGGCGGGAGTCGTTCGGCATGTTGTCACCTCTTTGCGAAAATTCGCACGGGAAGGACAGCAACCGGCGGCGAGCCATCGCACGCCAGTCGCCAGCAATGCATCGTTTGGACCATAGGCCGCGAATGCGCCTCTCGCAACTTTGTGCGACCAGCCGGTCACCTGATTGCTGGAGAGAATCCCCGAGTCGGCAATACTCAAGCGACCACCATCGGCCGAGGGCGAGCACCATTACGAAGGAAAGCAGTGGGGGCGAATCGGCCTCTGCGCTGATCGACGCACGAATCAGGGAATTGAATGACTGGCGGGGCGAGACGCTCGCGCGCGTCAGGGCGATCATCCAACAGGCCGACCCCGACGTGGTCGAGGAGTGGAAGTGGAGGGGCGTGCCGGTGTGGTCGCATGCCGGGATCATCTGCACGGGCGAGACGTACAAAACGGTGGTGAAAATGACCTTCGCCAAAGGCGCTGCGCTGGACGATCCTGCCCATCTCTTCAACGCCAGCCTGGAAGGCAATACCCGCCGGGCGATTGATGTGCATGAGGGCGAGACGCTTGATGAAAAAGCATTGAAGGCGCTGATCCGGGCGGCGGTGGCGCTCAACACCTCCAAATGAGTCGGCCGGTTTGTATCCCCGTGTATCCCTCGGGGCCGCAGCTATCTTGGCTTACAAAACCATGGCATCCGCGACACGTGCCCGATACACGACGGCCGCTTAATGGGGCACCACAACGGTATCACCCGGAGAAATGCCATGTTCCGTATCAACGCTCGTCACACCGCCAGAATGCTTGGCGTCGCTGTTGTCACCACTGCCGCACTCGCGGCGTTCTCCGGGATGTCTCAGGCCGAGGAAGTGAAGGCCCCTGCAAAAAGCTGGCAGACGGGGATTCATCGCACCGATCTCCTGAAAAAGGACCTCGATGTCGATGGTCGTGAAGTGATCCAGGTACGGGTTGATATCGATCCGGGCATCTCGTCGCCCAACCACTCCCATCCCGGCGTGGAAGTGGCTTATGTCATCGACGGCACGTTCGAATATCAACTGGAAGGGCAGCCACCGGTCACGTTGAAAACCGGTGATTCGCTGTACATCCCGGCCGGCGTTGCGCACGTCGCGAAGAACATCGGAACCAAAACCGGCTCCGAACTGGCGACGTACATCGTCAAGAAAGGCGAGCCGCTGGTTGTGATCAAACAGTAAGGCCTAGGGGGAACCGTCGATATGGTTATCGACGGTTCCCCTGTCATGCGCGAATTTTAATACACCGCAAATCCCTGTAGGAGCCGGCTTGCTGGCGATGGAGTGTCAGTCGACATCGATTCAGCTGACCCACCATCGCCAGCAAGCCGGCTCCTACAGGATTTATGTCAACCGGACATTCCCGGAACACTCCTACAACGGTTTCAGCGTTCGGCGGGCTAGCACGACGCCTAGTGCAACAATGATCAGCCCCAACGCTACCGCGAAGGTGATCCGCATGCCGTGGGCCACGGCTTCGGGGGGCGTCAGGGTGATGTCGGCCGCCTGCGAGGCGAGGGCGAATACAGCGCCCAATGCCGAGGCGCCGGTGATCAATCCCAGATTTCGCGACAGATTGAGCATGCCCGAGACAACGCCGCGCTGATCGGGCTGCATATCGCTCATGACCGTGGTGTTGTTGGCCGTCTGGAACACGGCATAGCCGAGCGTGATCACCACCATCGGCGCAACGTACCCGCCGATGCCAACGGTCAGCGGCAACACCGATAACACCAGGCAACCGACGGCCATGGCGAGCAGCCCGGCGACAGTCATCCGTTGGGCGCCGAATCGGTCGGCGATCCGGCCGGCGGGCACACCTGTCAGGGCCGCGACACAGGGCCCGACCGCGAGCACTATGCCCACCACAACCGCCTTCAGCCCAAGCCCGTGGGCCAGATAAAACGGCCCGACCACCAGCGTTGCCATCATCACCGTCGCGACCAGTGTGCTCATGGCCAGGCTCGCGCTCAGCACCGGGTTGCGAAACATCGCCAGCCGTATCAGCGGCGAAGCGACTTTCATTTCAACCAAAACGAAGAGCCCCACGCCGAACCCCGCCGCCAACAGCAAACCGATATTAAGCAGCCCGAAATGGCCACGGCCCAATGTCATGGCCAGCGCATACGCCGCCAGCGTCAGTGCCAACACCAGCGTGCCCCACGCGTCGAAACGGACGCTCCCGGTGGTTGCCTTCTGCCGATCCGCCGGCAGGTAGCGATGCGCAAGCAGCAGCGCCATCAGGCCCAATGGCACGGTGACCAGGAACATCGCCTGCCAACCGAACCCACTGATCAACAGGCCGCCCAGCGATGGCCCCAGTGCAGTGCCAATCGCCGACATCGTCCCGAGCAACCCCATGGCGCTGCCGGTTTTGGCTTTCGCCACGGTCTCACCGACGAAGGCCATGGTCAGCGCCATCATGATCGCCGCACCGAGGCCTTGCAGGGCTCGGGCGCCGATCAACATGCCCAATGTCGGTGCCCATGCGCACAGCGCCGAGGCGAGGGTGAACAGGCCAATGCCGCCGAGCAGCAACCGGCGGCGGCCGATCAGGTCACCGAGCCTTCCGACGCTGACGATCAGCGTGGTGATCGCCAGCAGATACGCGATGACGACCCATTGCACGTCCTGAAAGGTTGCACCGAACACCTGGGCCAGCGTCGGCAAACCGACGTTGGCGACGCTGGTGCCGAGTGACGACAGCAGCATCGACAGCGAAAGGCTGACCAGCGCCCAGCGCACGGCGGGTGTCTGTGTTGCGTTGTCCACGATGGCGATAGTCGGCTTCATGCTGTCCCTCTGGATCTGGCCACTCCCGAAGTGGAGCTATCAGAAATCTACGCTGGCGCCTAACATGGCGGAAGGCGCATGGGTTGCACTCTACTCGTGCGTCAAACGCCATCTCACCCGGCCGTGGGGCAACGCATGTCGACTCCCGATTTCAATTTGCTGATCACCCTTGATGTACTGCTCGCCGAAGGCAGCGTGGCGCGGGCCGCCAAACGCTTGCGGCTGAGTCCGTCGGCGATGAGCCGGGCGTTGGCGCGGTTGCGCGAAACCACCGGTGACCCGTTGTTGGTCCGGGCCGGGCGCGGACTGGTCGCCACGCCTCGGGCGCTGGAATTGCGCGAGCGGGTCAGCCAGTTGGTGCAGGACGCCGAAGCGGTGCTGCGCCCGGCGCAACAGCCTGACCTGAAACAATTGGCCCGCATGTTCACGTTGCGTACCAGCGAGGGCTTTGTGGAGACCTTTGGCGCGCCGCTCATCGCCCGGGTCGCCGAGCAAGCGCCGGGCGTGCTGCTGCGCTTCATGCACAAACCTGACAAGGACAGCACGTCGCTGCGGGACGGGACCGTTGATCTGGAAACCGGTGTGGTGGGGAAGGCTGCCGGGCCTGAGTTAAGGACCCAGGGTTTGTTTCGTGACCGATTCATCGGCGTAGTGCGCACGGGTCACCCGTTGAGTCAGGGCGAGATCACTTCGGAACGTTATGCGGCGGGTGGTCACATCAGCGTCTCGCGACGCGGGCTCGACAAGGGGCCTGTCGATGAGGCGCTGGCGGCGCTGCAACTGGAACGGCAGGTCGCGACCATCGTTGCCGGTTTCTCGACCGCGTTGGCGCTTGCCCGAGCCACCGATTTGATCGCTGCCGTTCCTGAGCGCCACACCGAAAACCTGCGGGCGGGCATGCACAGTTTTGCGCTGCCGGTTAGCTTGCCGGAATTCACCGTCGCGATGCTCTGGCATCCGCGTCTGGACGCCGATCCGGTGCATCGCTGGTTACGCGGGTGTGTTCGTGAGGTCTGTGCGCAATAGCCAGTGACGGTCAGTCTCAAAAACTGAACGACCGCGAGGTGTGTTGGGCCAGCTCGGCATCCAGCAGATGCTCGGCCAGCACATCATTCAAGAAGCGGAATTGATCGTTGAGGCCGACCACTTCGTTGCTGAAGTGGTTGCCGGCGGCCGGCATCAGCAGCGCTTCGAAGTTCTTGTCGAACACCAGCGACAGCACTTTGCGCGAGACGGCCTGCTGCGAGTAGTAGTTGTTGCCGAACACCGGAAAGCTCACGGCGAGGGTGACGGTGTGGATCATGATGTGCGCTCCTCGGTCAGGACGTACCACGAAAAAACGGTCAGCGTGAAGGCTGTCAGGGCCAGGCAGGTCAGCAGATGGATCAACATGATTTGCCCCTCCGGTTCGGGGTTGTGTGTCGGGTTGAAGTTGATCCTACGCTGACGATTCATGAGCGGAAGGCATTCGCGGCGATGGTGAATATCGATGTCAGTGATGGTCGGGTTTTTGTGGTGTTCTTGAGGGACCCTTCGCGGGCAAGCCTCGCTCCTACAGGGGCCGGTATTGAGATGTTATTTTGTGAACGACGCTGATCCCTTGTGGGAGCGAGCCTGCTCGCGATGCTCTTGCGGGCAAACACCTATACTCAGGTAGAAACCCTTAATCTGATTTCAACCCTAGAGAACCGCGATCTTGAACCTGCGTTCGCTGATCGTCGCCGTGCTGCTGGTGTTGGCGGGATGCGTCACGCCTGTGCGTGCCCCGGCGCCTGCGCCGCCCGTGGTCATTTCCCAGAGCACCTGGCAGCAGGTGGATCGGGACATCGTTGTGGCATCCCAGTCCGCCACCGAGCAGGCAAAAATCTATTCGCGCGGCGCCATGGATTACTGGCGAACCCGGGTCTATCAACTGACCGAAGAAAAATTCATTCCCTGGTTCAGCAGTTACTGGACCCAGGAATGGCTGTCGATGAAAGTCAGCTGGTACAGCCTCAGCGCCCAGGGTGAGCAGGACGCCTCGTCGAAACGCCTGGCGGCCTATCTGCTGGAGCAATACCAGAAGCGCGTGCTGGCCCCGGTCGCGGTCGAGATTGATCCCGACCAGATCCTCGCTCTGGCCACGGCGTTCTACGTGGATATTCTTCAGGAAGAACTGCAAAAAATCTCCCAGCGTCACGGCGTGCCCATGGCCCAGCTCAATGGCCGTATCCAGAAAATCCCGGCCATCGCCCTCGGACCGCCGCCCGCGCGGGACGCTTCGCTGTACCAGGTCGTGCACACCCAGCCGCTCAACACCCTGCCGGCGTACGCGGCGCTGATCGACAAGATCCACAAGGCCGGCGGTAGCAAGGGCGTTGATTCCACCGACCAAGCCATGGCGCCGGTGGCCAAGCGCGCCAGCCAGCGGATGGAAGCCGAAATGGCCCCGCGCGGTGCCGCCAGCGCGGTGTCCGCAGCGGCGGGAAAAATCGCCGGAGGCTTGATTACCTTGGGCGTGGCGGGAATTCGCGCACTGATTCAGGCCAACGACCGACCGGACAGCGAGGCGCTGATTCGCAGCAGCCTGGGCAACACGTTCGATAAGGCCTGGATAAAAATGGTGCAGAACCCGACCTCCGGTGTGATGGCGGGGACGTTGTACATGGCAGGGCAGATCGAGGGCAACCTGGCGGGGAGTGCCGACGTACCGTCGGTCAGTTCGGGCAGCGGCGCTGTCGATTGGAGCCCGTCCGAACCGACTAAACCGCAGATCGACCCTTAACCCCCGGCAGGAGAATGACCATGTCTTACGTCGATGGCTGTGTCTTTGCGGTGCCCAGTGCCAACCGCGAAAAATTCAAGAAACACGCGGAATCCGCCGCTGTGATTTTCAAGGAAAACGGCGCCCTGAGTGTTGTCGAATGCTGGGGTGATGACGTACCCGATGGCAAAGTGACTTCGTTTCCGCTGGCGGTGAAACTCAAGGACGACGAAACCGTGGTGTTTTCCTGGATCGTCTGGCCGGACAAGCCCACCCGCGATGCCGGCATGCAGAAATTGATGGCCGACCCGCGTATGCAGCAGGACGTCAACCCGATGCCGTTCGATGGTCAGCGGATGATTTTCGGCGGCTTCAACATCCTTTTGCAGGTCTGAGTGTGTGGCAGGATCACTCCGGCGTCGGGGTGATCCTGCAACTTTTTCGATTGCGGATCTCGCTGTCCGTCGGTCGTTCTTTGACAAACTCGAAACGCGGTTCACCTTCGCTATAGTGAACCAGCCAGCCCCATTCCAGCTCTGACTCATCCTGACCCGGTTTCGGTGGCACGGCCCACCATGGCTCTTTGCTGATGATCTCTCGCATGGCCCCGTCCCGTTTATTCGGTTGGTTCAACTATAACGTGCATGTCAGGAGGTGCCAGGCGTGAGCGACGAAACCCCGGAGCCGGTCAAACGGCTGTTTTTTGCATTGGATTGCCCACCCGAACAGCGCAAGGCGATTGCCCAATGGCGCAGCGCGCTGCAATTGCGCATCGGGCGTCCGGTGCCAGTGGAAAACTTCCATCTGACGTTGCTGTTTTTGGGCGCTGTGGAGGTGGCGCAGATTACCGAAATCTGCACGGCGGCAGCAAAGGTGCGCGTGCCGGGTGCGGCGTTGCGGTTGGCGCTGGATCGTCTGGATGTGTGGCGCAGGGCCGGGGTGTTGGTGCTCGCGCCGGAACAGGCGCCGCCAGAGTTGCTGCGGCTGGTGTATGCGCTGGAGCAGGCGATGTTGCCGTTCGGGTTTGAAGAGGCACACAAGGAATTCAGGCCGCATCTGACGTTGATGCGTGACTATCGGGCGCCGGTGCCTGAGTCGACGACGCCGCCGGAATTTTTTCTGCGGGCGGATCGATTTGTGTTGTTTGAATCCCACAAGGGTCGTTACCGGGCGCTGGCCGAATGGCCGCTGGTGCCGGCATAAAAAAAGGCGCCCGAGGAGGGCGCCGAACTCACCTTAACCGAGGAAGCCAGGTGAGGCCGTTCGTCAGAGAGGAGTGCGGCGGTGGTAAGGCGCTGCGTGAACGGTAAACAGTAAAAACCACATGTTTGTGTCTGGCCTCCCCCCTGTAGGAGCGAGGCTTGCCCGCGAAGACGGTGTGTCAGTCGCTATCAATGTTGAATGTGACGGACCCTTCGCGGGCAAGCCTCGCTCCTACAAGGGGGCGCGATTATTTCCCGAGCTTCACCCGCGTCCAGCCCCGGGTCATCACCCGCTGAACCCCGATCGGCATGTCCGGAATCGCATACAACGTCGCCATCACGGCCAAGGGCGGATACGAGCCCGGATCATCGCGAATCGCTTCATCCACCAACGGCGTTGCCGCCGCGTTGGCATTGCTGTAGCCGATGTTGTTGGTGATCTCGGCGATGATGTCCGGGCGCATCAGGAAGTTCATGAACAGGTAGGCGTTGTCGACGTTCGCCGCATCCCGTGGGATTGCGACCATGTCGTAGAAACTGCCGGCGCCTTCTTTCGGAATGCTGTATTCGATTTTCACCTTGTCGCCCGCTTCCTGTGCGCGAGCCTTGGCTTGCAGCACGTCGCCGGAATAACCGACAGCGACGCAGATGTTGCCGTTGGCCAGATCGGAGATGTACTTCGACGAATGGAAGTACGCCACCGACGGCCGGATTTTCATGAACAGCGCTTCAGCTTCGGCGATCTGCGCCTTGTTCTGCGAGTTCACCGGGTAACCCAGGTAGTGCAGGGCGGCGGGCAGCATTTCGGTCGGCGAGTCGAGGAAACTGATGCCGCAGGCTTTCAGCTTCTCGGCGTTTTCCGGTTTGAACAGCAAGTCCCACGAGTTGGTTGGCGCATTGGCACCAAGCACTTCCTTGACCTTGGCCGGGTTGAACCCGATGCCGATCGAGCCCCACATATACGGGAAGGCGTGACCGTTTTCCGGGTCGCTGGCCGAAGCGTTTTTCAGCAACACCGGGTTGAGGTTTTTCCAGTTCGGCAGCTTCGACTTGTCCAGTTCCTGATAGACGCCAGCCTTGATCTGCTTGGCCAGGAAGCTGTTGGACGGCACGACAATGTCATAGCCGGATTTGCCTGCGAGCAGGCGTGCCTCAAGGGTTTCGTTGCTGTCGAACACATCGTAGGTCACGCGGATACCGGTCTCGTCTTCGAACTTCTTGACGGTGTCCGGGGCGATGTAATCCGACCAGTTGTAGACGCGCAGTACCTTGTCATTGGCCTGGGCGCCGGTAGCCATCGCGCCCAATAAGGACAGTGTCAGCAGAGTCCTGCCAAACATTTTCATCGGTACAACTCCATTTCTCTTTTTATTCAAAATCACACAGCAAGAAAGCTTGCACGTTCCTTGTAGGAGCGAGCTTGCTCGCGAAAAACCTGAGGACGCCGCGCTCAATCAGACAGCCCGCGTTATCGTTGAAGTCCATCGCGAGCAGGCTCGCTCCCACAGGGACGGGTATCAGGCCGTCGCTCCTGCCATTTGCTTTTCAGGTTGCTGCCAGGATTCGCTGGCGGTCTGGTCCATCGCTTCCTGGATCGCCCGTTTGCGGCTGGCTTCGGCGCGGCGGCTGAAGTACCAGACCATGAAGGTCACAATCGAAACGGCGAGCAGAATCAGGCTGGCCACGGCGTTGATCTCAGGCTTCACGCCCAGACGCACCGCCGAGAACACTTCCATTGGCAAGGTCGTCGAGCCTGGGCCGGACACGAAACTCGCCAACACCAGGTCATCCAGCGACAGGGCAAACGACATCATGCCGCCGGCCGCCAGTGACGGCGCGATCATCGGGATGGTGATCAGGAAAAACACCTTGAACGGCTTCGCCCCGAGGTCCATGGCCGCTTCTTCGATGGACAGGTCCAGCTCACGAAGGCGGGCGGAGACGACCACCGCCACATAGGCCGCACAAAACGTGGTGTGGGCGATCCAGATGGTCACGATGCCACGCTCCATCGGCCAGCCGATCAACTGCGCCATGGCCACGAACAGCAGCAACAGCGACAGACCGGTGATCACTTCAGGCATCACCAACGGCGCGGTGACCAGGCCACCAAACAGCGTACGACCCTTGAAGCGCGTGACGCGAGTCAGCACGAACGCCGCCAAAGTCCCCAGCGCCACCGCCGCAATCGCGGTGTAGCAGGCAATCTCCAGCGAGCGCACCACCGAGCCCATCAGTTGCGAGTTGTCGAGCAAGCCGACGTACCACTTCACCGACCAGCCGCCCCACACCGTCACCAGTTTGGAGGCGTTGAACGAGTAGATCACCAGGATCAGCATCGGCAGGTAGATAAACGACAAGCCGAAAATCAACATGAACTTTGAAAATCCGAAGCGTTTCATCCCCGACCCTCCATCTCTTTGGCCTGGCTACGGTTGAACAACAGGATCGGCACAATCAGGATCAACAGCATCACCACCGCCAGGGCAGACGCCACCGGCCAGTCGCGGTTGTTGAAGAACTCTTGCCACAGCACACGGCCGATCATCAGGGTTTCCGGGCCGCCCAGCAGTTCCGGAATCACGAACTCACCGACCACCGGAATGAACACCAGCATGCAGCCGGCGATGATCCCGTTCTTGGCCAGTGGCACGGTGATTTTCCAGAAGTTGTTGAAGTTGCTCGACCCCAGGTCCGAACCCGCTTCCAGCAAGCTTTGATCGTGCTTGACCAGGTTGGCGTACAGCGGCAAGACCATGAACGGCAGGTAGGCGTAGACCACGCCGATATACACGGCCGTGTTGGTGTTGAGGATCTCGATCGGGTGATCGGTGAGCCCGGTCCACATCAAAAACGCGTTGAGCAAACCGTTGTTGCTGAGGATGCCCATCCACGCATACACGCGGATCAGGATCGCAGTCCAGGTCGGCATCATGATCAACAGAAGCAAGACGTTTTGCGCTTCCTTGCTTGCCTTGGTGATCGCGTAGGCCATCGGGAAACCGATCACCAGGCACATCAGCGTGCTGAAAAACGCGACCTTCAACGAGCCGAAGTAAGCCGAGATGTACAACTCATCCTCGGTCAGCATCAGGTAGTTGCCGACGTTGAGGAACAGCTGGAGTTTCTGTTCGGCGAAGGTGTAGATCTCGGAGTAAGGAGGAATGGCCAGCGCCGCTTCCGAGAAGCTGATCTTCATCACCAGGAAGAACGGCAACAGGAAAAACAGGCACAGCCACAGGAATGGAATCCCGATGACGAGCTTTCGACCACTCGGCATCAGCCGCATGAACCGCTGATTGAGTGTTTTCATGAGCGCAGTACCACGCCGCTGTCGTCTTCCCACCACACGTAGACTTTGTCGTCCCAGGTCGGACGCGCGCCACGGCGTTCGGCGTTGGCCATGAACGACTGCACGACTTTGCCGCCAGGCAATTCAACGTAGAACACCGAGTGACCGCCGAGGTAGGCGATGTCATGCACCTTGCCCTGGGACCAGTTGTAGCGGGACTCGGGTTGGGTGGTGCTGACCAGCAGTTTTTCCGGACGGATCGCGTAGGTGATGGACTTGTCCTCCACCGAAGTGCTGACGCCGTGGCCGACGTAGATCTTCTGCTCCAGATCCTTGCTGTGAATGATCGCGTGACCTTCAAGGTCCTCGACAACGGTGCCTTCGAAGGCGTTCACGTTGCCGATGAATTCGCAGACCATGCGGCTGACCGGGGCTTCGTAAATGTCCACCGGGCTGCCGATCTGGGCGATCCAGCCCAGGTGCATGATCGCGATGCGCTGGGCCATGGTCATGGCCTCTTCCTGGTCGTGGGTCACCATTACGCAGGTCACGCCGACGCGTTCGATGATTTCAACCAACTCAAGCTGCATCTGCGAACGCAGTTTTTTATCCAGCGCGCCCATCGGTTCGTCGAGCAACAACAGCTTCGGACGTTTCGCCAGGGAGCGGGCGAGGGCGACACGTTGACGCTGACCGCCGGAGAGTTGATGCGGCTTGCGTTTGGCGTATTGGGTCATGTGCACCAGGCGCAGCATCTCTTCCACGCGGGCGTCGATTTCACTGGCGGGCAAACGGTCCTGCTTGAGGCCGAAGGCAATGTTCTGTGCGACGGTCATGTGCGGGAACAGGGCGTACGACTGGAACATCATGTTGATCGGCCGTTCGTACGGCGGCATGTCGGTGATGTCCACGCCATCGAGCAGGATCCGCCCTTCGGTCGGGCGCTCGAAGCCGGCGAGCATGCGTAGCAGCGTCGATTTGCCGGAACCGGAACCGCCGAGCAAGGCGAAGATTTCCCCTTGATGAATCTCAAGCGAAACATCGTCCACTGCGGTGGTTTCGTCGAATTTCTTGGTGACGCGGTCGACTTTCACCAAGACCTTTTTCGGTGCCTGGTGACCTTCAAGAGCCTTCCTGTAAATGCTGGAGGCGTTTGCCATGTGAAACTCCCAACAGGTTTCAGTCGTCGGGCCAACGCGGCCTGACTTAAGAGTGGATTGCAAGCCCGGGGCATTCGGTTGGCGCAACCCCCTGTAGGAGCGAGGCTTGCCCGCGAAGACGGTATGTCAGTCGATATCATCGTTGCCTGATACACCGCCTTCGCGGGCAAGCCTCGCTCCTACAAAGGATTGCGCTCGCCTGATCCATACCGCTCGGGCTTATTCGGCGCCGCCGTCCTGGCTGCCTGGGTCGTACTTGTTGTTATTGCAGTGTGTTGTTTTCGCGAGCCACGGACGCGCAAAGGCACGCCCGCCAAACTCGCGGGGGCAGTAAATGGGTGTTTTGGGTCAGCGGGTTTTACGCTGCGCGGCCCGTCGTCGGCACGCATCGCCGAACGCCTGGAAAATACTCAAATAAGGAGGATTCGAAAGCACCTGCCATTCCGGGTGCCATTGCACACCGACAGCGAAGGTCGGGCTGTGGTCCACCGAAATCGCTTCGATCAAACCGTCCGGCGCAATCGCCTCGGCGCGCAGGCCGGGAGCGAGGCGGTCGATGCCCTGGCTGTGAATCGAATTGACCATGAACTCGGTCGGCAACTCGAGCGCTTCGAACACGCCACCCGGTTGCACTGTCACCGCATGTGCCGGGGCGTATTGCACCGCCAGTTCAGGGCTGTCCGCTTCGCGGTGATCGAGCATGCCCGGCAGTTCATGCACCTTCTGATGCAGGCTGCCGCCGAACGCCACGTTCATTTCCTGGAAGCCACGGCAGATGCCGAGTACCGGAACGCCCGCCGCAATGGCTGCACGCAATAAAGGAAGGGTAGTGGCGTCCCGCGCCGGATCGTGATCCGTGCCGGGAGCGCTGGCCGGGCCTTGATAGTGGAAGGGTTCCACATTCGATGGCGAACCGGTCAGCAACAGACCGTCGAGATGCGCGAGCACATCCTCGATTTCAGTCAGTTCGCCTAAGGAAGGAATGACCACGGGCAGCCCCAGAGCCGCGACGCTGACAGCACGCAAGTACTTGTCGCCGCTGATGTGGTAGGGGTGCAGGCCAATCTGTTTGACGCACGCTGTAACGCCGATCAATGGCTTGAATGCCATTTTTATCACCTCGACCTTGAACGAGTTTTTCAGGAGCTTAGCTTTGTTGATTTTAATTAACAACTCTCATGTAAAAAATTCTAAACGCCGCACGTCCGATTCCTAGTCTTTGCGCGGTGTTGAGGGCCTATATGGCACTCTCGTGCCCAGAAAAGTCCCAAAAATAAAGGATGAAAGGCCAAGTGTTCGCTATTGACTTCACTTTGCCGTTCGGGTTGACTGGGCTCCAGAAAGTGCGGTGAACATAATAATTAACAGCTAATAGGTGCATCATGTCGGTCCCTCTGCGTGCCGTTCAACTCAACGAAGCAAACGCATTCCTTAAGAAATATCCTGAGGTTTTGTACGTCGACCTTCTGATTGCGGATATGAACGGTGTGGTGCGCGGCAAGCGCATCGAGCGCACCAGTCTTCATAAGGTCTACGAAAAAGGCATCAACCTGCCGGCGTCCCTGTTTGCCCTGGACATCAATGGTTCCACGGTGGAAAGCACCGGCCTGGGTCTGGACATCGGCGACTCTGACCGGATCTGCTTCCCCATCCCTGGCACCCTGAGCATCGAGCCGTGGCAGAAGCGCCCAACCGCTCAGTTGCTGATGACCATGCACGAACTCGAAGGCGAGCCGTTTTTCGCTGACCCGCGTGAAGTGCTGGCCAATGTGGTGCGCAAGTTCGACGAACTTGGCCTGACCATCTGCGCCGCGTTCGAACTCGAGTTCTATTTGATCGACCAGGACAACGTGAACGGTCGTCCGCAGTCGCCGCGTTCGCCGGTATCGGGCAAGCGTCCGGTGTCGACCCAGGTGTACCTGATCGACGACCTCGACGAATACGTCGATTGCCTGCAAGACATCCTCGAAGGCGCGAAAGAGCAGGGCATTCCTGCCGACGCCATCGTCAAGGAAAGCGCCCCGGCGCAGTTCGAAGTGAACCTGCATCACGTCAACGACCCGATCAAGGCCTGCGACTACGCGGTGTTGCTCAAGCGTCTGGTGAAGAACATCGCCTACGACCACGAGATGGACACCACGTTTATGGCCAAGCCATATCCGGGCCAGGCGGGCAACGGTTTGCACGTGCACATTTCGATTCTCGACAAAGAAGGCAACAACATCTTTGCCAGCGAGGATCCCGAGCAGAACGCCGCGCTGCGACACGCGATCGGCGGTGTGCTCGAGACCCTGCCGGCGCAGATGGCTTTCCTCTGCCCGAACGTCAACTCGTACCGTCGTTTCGGCGCGCAGTTCTACGTGCCGAACTCGCCGAGCTGGGGCATCGACAACCGTACTGTTGCGGTACGTGTGCCGACCGGTTCCTCCGATGCCGTGCGCATCGAACACCGCGTTGCCGGTGCCGATGCCAACCCGTACTTGTTGATGGCTTCGGTGCTGGCCGGTATTCACCATGGCCTGACCAATGAGATCGAACCGGGCGCCCCGGTTGAAGGCAACAGCTACGAGCAAAACGAGCAAAGCCTGCCGAACAACCTGCGCGATGCATTGCGCGAGCTGGACGACAGCGAAGTCATGGCCAAATACATCGACCCGCTGTACATCGACGTGTTCGTGGCGTGCAAGGAAAGCGAGCTGGCCGAGTTCGAAAACTCCATTTCGGACCTTGAGTACAACTGGTACCTGCACACGGTTTGACGAGATCTGCGTCGACGACACAAACCTTGTAGGAGCCGGCTTGCTGGCGATAGCGGCGGCACATCCAACACAAATGCCGCCTGACACACCGCCATCGCCAGCAAGCCGGCTCCTACAGTTGATCGCTGTCGTTCACAGCTTTCGTGTACGTCACAAAACCCTGTAGGAGCCGGCTTGCCGGCGATGGCGGCAGCTCAGTCACCACCAACGTCCACGGCCCACCCAACATTCCTCTGCGTCGAGTCACAACCATGACAAACACTCGCAGCGACTGGGAACAACGCTTCCAGTCCCTAACCATCGAAAGCCGCGCCTTCATCGACGGCCAATACCGCGCTGCACTCAGCGGTGAAACCTTCGAATGCATCAGCCCGGTCGACGGTCGCTTCCTGGCCAACGTCGCCAGCACCGACGAAGCCGACGCGAACGAAGCCGTCGCCGTCGCACGCCGCACCTTCGAATCCGGCGTCTGGGCCAATCTCGCCCCGGCCGAGCGCAAGCGCACTTTGATCCGCTTCGCCGACCTGATCCTGGCCAACCGGGAAGAGCTCGCCCTGCTCGAAACCCTCGACATGGGCAAACCGATCAACGACTCGATGAACATCGACATCCCGGCGACCGCCAACGCGATCCGCTGGAGCGCCGAAGCCATCGACAAGATCTACGACGAAGTCGCCGCCACACCGCATGACCAACTCGGCCTCATCACCCGCGAACCTGTCGGTGTCGTTGCCGCCATCGTGCCGTGGAACTTCCCGTTGATCATGGCCAGCTGGAAGTTCGCCCCGGCCCTCGCGGCGGGTAACTCGTTCATCCTCAAGCCTTCGGAAAAGTCGCCACTGACCGCGATCCGCATCGCGCAGTTGGCACTCGATGCAGGCATTCCGAAAGGTGTGTTTAACGTCCTGCCGGGCTTCGGCCACACCGTCGGCAAGGCGCTGGCGTTGCACATGGACGTCGACGTGCTGGCCTTTACCGGCTCGACTGCGATTGCCAAGCAACTGCTGATCTACGCCGGTCAAAGCAACATGAAACGCGTCTGGCTCGAAGCAGGGGGGAAGAGCCCGAACGTGGTGTTCGCCGATGCGCCGGATCTGCGCGCGGCAGCACAGGCAGCGGCCAGCGGCATCGCTTTCAATCAGGGCGAAGTCTGCACCGCCGGTTCGCGTTTGCTGGTCGAGCGTTCGATCCGCGAGCAGTTCATTCCGCTGCTGGTGGAAGCGCTGCAAGCCTGGAAACCGGGGCATGCTTTGGACCCGCAAACCACCGTCGGCGCGGTCGTCGATCAGCGTCAACTGGACAACGTGCTGCGCTACATCCAGGTCGGCAAAGACCAGGGCGCGCAACTGATCGCGGGCGGTAGCCGCACCCTCGAAGCCACCGGCGGCCTGTACGTGGAACCGGCGATTTTCGACGGCGTGACCAATGCCATGACCATCGCCCGGGAAGAAATCTTCGGCCCGGTGCTGTCGCTGATCACCTTCGATACCGCTGAAGAAGCCTTGGCCATAGCCAATGACAGCATCTTCGGCCTGGCTGCCGGTGTCTGGACCAGCAACCTGAGCAAGGCTCACACCTTCGCTCGCGGCTTGCGCGCCGGCAGCGTCTGGGTCAACCAGTACGACGGCGGCGACATGACCGCGCCGTTCGGCGGGTACAAGCAGTCGGGTAACGGTCGGGACAAATCGCTGCACGCGTTCGACAAATACACCGAACTCAAAGCGACCTGGATCAAGCTCTAATACTTCTACAACGGCGGCCGCCGGCACATGCCAGCGGCCATCGGAGAAACCTATGAAACAGACTCATGTAAACAGCTACTACGCCGCAACCCGCAACTTCACCGGCGACTTCCCGGTGCTGGAACAAGCGGTGGATTGCGACGTCTGCATCATCGGCGCCGGCTACACCGGTTTGTCCTCGGCGCTGTTCCTCGCCGAAGCCGGCTACAGCGTGACTGTGCTCGAAGCCGCCAAAGTCGGTTTCGGCGCCAGCGGTCGCAACGGCGGCCAACTGGTCAACTCCTACAGCCGCGACGTCGATGTCATCGAAGAGCGCTACGGCGACAGAACCGCTGAAGTCCTCGGTAGCATGATCTTCGAAGGCGCCGACATCATCCGTCAGCGCATACAACACTACGACATCCAGTGCGACTACAAGCCGGGCGGCATCTTCGCTGCGCTGAACAAAAAGCAGCTCAAAGGCCTGGCCGAGCAGAAAAGCAGCTGGGAGCGCTACGGCAACAAGAACCTGAAAATGCTCGACGCCGCGGACATCAAGCGCGAAGTCGGCAGCGACAACTACGTCGGCGGCCTGCTCGACATGCAGGGCGGCCACATCCACCCGCTGAACCTGGCCCTCGGCGAAGCCTCGGCCATCATCGGCCTGGGCGGCAAAATCTACGAACAATCGGCGGCGGTGGAAATCACCTACGGCGAACCGATCACCGTGCGCACCGCCAAAGGTGTGGTCCGCGCCAAATACCTGTTGATCGCCGGCAACGCCTACCTGCCGCAGGGCCTCGACAATCGCGTGACCGCCAAAAGCATGCCGTGCGGTTCGCAAATCGTCGTCACCGAACCGTTGTCAGAGAAGGTTGCGCGCAGCCTGATCAAAAACAACTACTGCGTCGAAGACTGCAACTACCTGCTCGACTACTACCGCCTCACCGCCGACAACCGCCTGCTGTACGGCGGCGGCGTGGTCTACGGCGCGCGCGAACCGGATGACATCGAACAGCTGATCAAGCCAAAAATCCTCAAGACCTTCCCGCAACTGAAGGACGTGAAGATCGACTACCGCTGGACCGGCAACTTCCTGCTGACCATGTCGCGCATGCCACAATTTGGCCGCATCGAGAAAAACGCCTACTACATGCAGGGCTACAGCGGCCACGGCGTCACTTGCTCGCACCTGGCCGGCAAACTGATCTCGGAAATGATCCGCGGCGACGCTGAACGCTTCGATGCTTTCGCATCCTTGCCGCACATGCCAATGATCGGCGGCCGCACCTTCCAGGCCCCGCTCACCGCCATGGGCGCCGCGTACTACGCACTGCGCGACCGTTTCGGCATCTAACCCAACACAACCCTGTAGGAGCAGAGCTTGCTCGCGAAGACGGCGGCACATCCGACATCGGTGCTGTCTGACACACCGCCTTCGCGAGCAAGCTCTGCTCCTACATTGGATCCATGGCAGGCACAAAATGTACGTGCAGCAGAGGTCAAAAACTGTGGGAGCGAGCCTGCTCGCGATGACGCCATCCGGTTCCCCATCAATGCCAACTGACCCACCACCATCACCAATAACCATGCGCCTACAGCAACACCCCCAAACGTGATTTAATACCCGCCTTTCAAAATTACGGGACAGGGAAGCGGTACTTTCGCGGCCAAAAGTCGCCCGCCATCCACCCCCATAACCCTTAAGTTTTCCTTGCATAAGGCTGTCATGGACACGGGCTCACGACTCAAATTAGTACGCGAAAGCTACAAACTGTCCCAGCGCGAGCTGGCCCGGCGTAGCGGCGTCACCAATGCCACCATCTCCCTGATCGAACAGAATCGCGTCAGTCCCTCCGTCAGCTCCCTGAAAAAACTGCTCGAAGGCATACCCATGTCTTTGGCGGACTTCTTTACCTTTGATCAGCCGCCGCGTGAACATCAATACGTGTTCCGCGCTAACGAACAGCCGGATCTTGGGCGTCATGGGCTGCGGTTACTGCTGATTGGCGCTTCGGTGCCGAGCCGGCAGATGCGATTGCTGCGCGAGCAATACGCGCCAGGGGCGAGTTCAGGGGAAGAGCCGATTGTGCATTCGGAAGGTGAGGAGTGTGGGCTTGTGACTCGTGGGACTGTTGAGTTGACGGTGGATGGGCAAATCAGTGTGCTCAACGCGGGGGACGGCTATTACTTCCCGACAACCTTGCCGCACAAGTTCCGCAACATCGGCCAGGATGAGGCGGAAATCATCAGCGCCAACACTCCGGCGAACTTCTGATATCAATAGCGGGCGCTAACCTCTAGCAGGTGCCGAGGTGCGTCCGCGATCAATACCCATTCCGAATGGAAGCAGCTGCTTCAGGAATTTTCAAAGTAAATGGACTTCACATCATGACCACACCCCGCATCCGCCCCCTCGCACTTTGCATCTTCCATCACGATGGCAAGATACTGGTCAACGAAGCCCGCGACCCCATCACTGAAAAGCCATTCTTCCGCCCAATCGGTGGCGGAATCGAATTCGGTGAAACCAGTGCCCAAGCCGTTGTACGAGAAGTACAGGAAGAGCTCGGTTTGCCCATCACCGATGTTCGCTTGCTCGGCACGCTTGAAAGCCTATTTACGTATAACGGCACACCAGGGCACGAAATCGTGCAGGTGTACGACGCGAAGTTTGTGGATGCCAGAGTCTATGAGTTGTCGCACTTGAATGCTCAAGAAAGCGATGGTGCGGCCTTCGTTGCGAAGTGGCTTCCTTGTGCGAGCTTTACTGACGAACAGCCGTTGGTGCCTGATGGGCTATACGAGCTGCTGAAGAAAGTCGAGCTTTTGGACTGACACCCGTTACCGGATAACTTCGGATCAATCAGCATCAGGCTGTTTCTTGATAAGTCATGGGGATGAATGATGAGAGTTTTAGTGTTGCTATTAATGCTTGGTTTTGGTGGTCAGGCATTTGCCAGTTGCTACGGCATCGATAACAACGATCAGCGCATATTGTGCGAAGCCAGGAATAGCGGTGGCAGTTGCGGCGGTATCAACGACAATGACCTTCGCAGAAGTTGTGAGGCAGAGACCAGTGGCGGGAGTTGTTATGGTATTAACGATAATGATCGGCGCATATTGTGTGAAGCCAAGAAGGGTGGCGGGAGCTGTTACGGTATTAATGACAATGATCTTCGCAGAAGTTGTGAGGCGCAAACCAGTAATGGAAGTTGCTATGGAATTAACGATAACGATCAGCGCGTAATGTGTGAAGCTCGGAAGGGCGGCAGCTGTTATGGTATTAACAGCAATGATCTGCGGGTTCAATGCGAAGCTATGAAACACTGAGGGTGAGGCCTGAAAAAAAAGGTGACAGATCTATTTTTTAAATAGATCTGTCACCTTTTTCGGGTTTAAAGCCACTATGTCATTGCGTAAGGGTTCTGCACTGATTGCGCATATCGTCGTTTTTGATGTTGTCGCAACCACTACCGCTCTGTTTGGCTTCGCACAAATTACGTTTATCACTATCGCGAATGTTATTGCACCCGCTACCGGTTGTTTCTCCTTTGCAAGCATTTCTCATGTCGTCGTTTTTGATGTTGTCGCAACCACTACCACTTTGCTGGGCCCTGCAATAGGCACGCTCGTCATTATCTTTGATGTTTTCGCAGTTGGCATAGGTGTACCCACTGAATATCAACAAAATCAAAAGAATGGCTCTCATCATTGGCATCCATGATTTGTCAGGAAGCAGCCTGACGCTGATTGATCCCGAATTTTTTTTCATTTGCGCGCCATCATATCGACATCACTCTGCACAAAAGTTCCGTGATGAAAAACTATTTGAGGAGGCTGTCAAAAAACCAGGAAAGTGCTCTATTCATGCTGTACAGCGTGCGTAAGAAGGTGACTAAAAAGGAATAGGTCGGCCACCTTTTTTACTAGCTACCCCTTGTAGATGCTAACTGAGTACAGGCCAGGGTTAAGTCCCGGACAGCCGCAGATAAGGAGTTACGAGATAACAAAAACCCGCGTCAACGCGGGTTTTTTGGGATGAAATTCAGTCACTGACCATTGGAGGTATCAACCCCCCGCTGCTCAATCACCCGAAACACATCACTCACATCCTGGAGCAAAATCCGGGCGATGTTGGCGACGGTGTTGATGTCGTTTTCGGCGTAGTCGGGGAGGCTGGTGCAGCCCATGAGCTGGAGGTAGGGGAGGACCGCGTTGAGGCGTTCGCTGACGACGTTGTGCAGTTCGCGGATTGGGGCGTGGCTGTCGATGACTAGTACGGGGTAGTCGGTGGCGAATTGGGACATGGGGGTGAAGCGGCGGGGCGGATTGTTCATTGGCATAAGTAAATCTTCCTCGTATTTAAAAGAAGAGCTGCCGCCATTCGCTGCGAAACGAATTGGGTGGCAGCTGTGTGCGGGTTCGCAGACCAAGGATACGAGGAGCCCGGCAGACCCGAAGGCCTCCCACACACAGCCACCATAAAACGGGTTTCGGGCACTGTTGCGGCCGTCATTCCATTTATGGTGCTGCGTTCTACACGTATCTTAAAGGCTGCGAAACCCCTCATCGCTGACCTGTATCTGCGACTGGCCGAAACTATAGGCGCCCATTTTGGCGCTCACAACCGGGCTGTAGGACGCTTTGGCGGTCTTTGGAGCAAGGCTCAATGCCACTGTTTACGGGGTTTTCACGGCATTCCGAGGGGGGTGGAGTGCCGTGGGAAATCGGGGGCAGGTTTTGGGGTCGATTCGCTGCTTACTGGGAACAATTCCCCTCGTTACAAAAGGTAAATTCCTACACGATTTTCGGATGTCAGGTTTGTGAAATCGGGTGGGCTGAAAGGTGTGACAGTGAATGTTGGTGTTGAATGTTAGGGCCTCATCGCGAGCAGGCTCACTCCTACAGGGTGGGCGGGGTAGGCGGGCGCATTGTTGCGTCCGCCTGTGATTGCTTTATGCCGCGTGACCGATCACTTCGATGATTCGCTTTGCGATGTAGTCGACGTGGGTTTCCAGGGCGAAGTGTCCGGTGTCGAGTAGTTCGACTACGGCATTGGGGTTGTCGCGTTTGAATGCCTCTGCGCCAGGCGGGATGAAGAAGGGGTCGTTCTGGCCCCAGATGGCCAGGGTTGGCAGTTGGGTCTCGCGGAAGAAGCGCTGAAAGTCCGGGTAGCGTTCGAGGTTGTTCGCGTAGTCCAGGAACAGGTCGAGCTGGATGTCTTTGTTGCCCGGCCGCTCCAATAGCAGCGCGTCGAGGGTGTAGGACTCGGGAGCGATGAGTTCAGGCGTGCTGACGCCATGTTCGTATTGCCAGCGCGTGCCTTCCAGGTGCAGGACTGCGTCGGCGATGACCTGGCGATTTTCGGCCGACGGTTCTGCCCAGTAGGCTCTGATCGGTGCCCAGGCATCGCCCAATCCTTCCAGATACGCGTTGCCGTTTTGCGAGATCAGTGCGGTCATTCTTTCGGGATATTTGACTGCCAGTCTCAGGCCGGTCGGTGCGCCGTAATCGAAGACGTACATCGCGTAGCGTTTCAGTCCCAGTGTCTCGACGAAATGCCCCAGCGTTTCTGCCAGTGCGTCGAAGGTGTACGCGTATTTGCGCTCGGCGGGCACTTCGGTGAATCCAAAGCCGGGCAGGTCCGGGGCGATGATGTGGAAGTGGGCTGAAAGCAACGGGATGAGTTGGCGGAACTGGTGGGACGAGCTGGGAAACCCATGGAGCAGAAGGAGGGTCGGCTTGGCCGGTTCTCCTGCTTCCCGGTAGAAGACGCGAACGCCGTCGACGTCGGCAAATGTGTAGCGGATGGGTGCAGTGGTGGTGGTCATGATGATTGGCCTCGTAACCGCATGGATGAGATCAAGCCGGTTTTCGAGATTAAATCTGGCACGAACAAAGTAACCTGTCAAAATGATTTTGATAGGTTATTGTTTTTCGCCCTCAAGCATCGATGACTTTCTTTTGCCGCTCGCGGTGGGCCGCTGCTTTCGCTCGGTTGCCGCAGACCGCCATGCTGCACCAGCGGCGTTTTCTGCCTCGGGTGTGATCGACGAACATCAGGGTGCAGCTCGGTCCTTCGCAACATTTCACGTTGGTGAAATCTTCCTCACTGACGAACTGCGCGAGCACTTCGCCCAGTGGCAACAGCAGGGAATCCGGGCTGCGCCAGCGGCGCTTCAGTTCCCAGGCGAGCTTTGGTGTTTCGCCGTGCTGTAGCGTGATCTGGGTGTATTTTTCGTCCCGTTCGAGCAGGCGATTCAAGGCCTCTAGCTCTGTCAGGGCCGAGGCTTCAAGCGGTTTTCCTTTGTATTTCAGGACAAAGCCGCGAAACCATTCGCGCAATGACCGTGCCTGCGCTGCGACGGTTTCCAGCTCGCCAGGCATCGCTTGTGCCTGAAGCCGTTGCAGTATCTCGTCTTCCACCCAGCCCGATTGTTTCAGCCATTCAAGCCAGCTGTTGCCGTCGTCGATCCAGTCGACGGGTTCATCGACCGGCGTTGCTATCGAGTTCAGAAAATCGAGAGCGGCGGCGTCGGCGACGAAAATGGCCGGTCCACGGGGAGTGCTGTTCATGAGGATGTCCGCTAAAGCCTGGATTGATAAGGTTTAGCGTAACCACTCAAAATGCATTCGACAAGTTACTATGTTATTTGTAACCTCTTCGTTGTGTTCGGTGGGGTTACTGAATGGGCTCAATTCTTGACCTGCTGATTCCTCCCATAAACATCCTCCAACCGCTCAATATCGTCCTCACCCAAATAACTCCCGGACTGCACCTCAATCACCTCCAGCGGAATTTTCCCGGGGTTGGCCAGCCGATGCACCGAAGCAATCGGAATGTAGGTGGACTGGTTTTCCGTCAGCAGGAAGACCTTTTCATTGCACGTCACCTGGGCCGTGCCGGAGACCACGATCCAGTGTTCGGCGCGGTGGTGGTGCATTTGCAGGGACAGTTGCGCGCCCGGTTTGACGGTGATGTGTTTGACCTGGTGACGGATGCCGTTGTCCACCGAGTGGTAGCTGCCCCAAGGGCGATACACCGCGCAGTTGTTCTGGGTTTCCGAGCGATTTTGGGCGTCGAGTGCGTTCACCAGTTTTTTCACGTCTTGCACGGTGTCGCGGTGCGCGACCATCAGTGCATCTTCGGTTTCTATCACGACGAGGTCTTCCACCCCGAGCAGGGTCACCAGTTTGCTGCTGCCATGGACGAAGCAATTGCGGCTGTTGTAGCTGACGACATCGCCCTTGAGCACATTGCCGTCGGTGTCCTTTTCGTGCACATCCCACAGCGACGACCAGCAACCGACGTCACTCCAGCCGGCGCTGAGCGGGACGACCCAGGCGCGGTGGGTGCGTTCCATCACCGCGTAGTCGATGGAGTTGTCCGGGCAGCATTCGAAGGTGACGCGATCGATGCTGGTCACGCCTTCGCTGCTGGGGCTGCGCTCCAGGGCCATCACGCAGGTGTCGTACATGTCCGGTTCGTGAGTGCGCAGCTCTTCGAGGTAGCGGCTGGCACGGAACAGGAACATGCCGCTGTTCCAGAAATATTCGCCGGAGCGGACAAATTCGGCGGCAGTTTGCTGGTCCGGTTTTTCGATAAATTGCTCGACCTTGAAGGCATGGGCGTCCGCATCGCTGCAGTCGGCCTTGATGTAGCCGAAGCCGGTTTCCGGACGTGTCGCCGGAATGCCGAACAGCACCAGATTGCCTTTGAGCGCCTCTTGCTCTGCGTGTTCCAGTGTGGCGCGCAAGGCGGGGACGTCGCTGATCACATGGTCGGCCGGAAGGACCAACATGAGCTCATCGCGGCCTTCGGCAATCAGCTTGAGGGCTGCCAGCGCCACCGCCGGTGCGGTGTTGCGGCCGAAGGGTTCCAGCAGGATCGCCTGCGGCGTGCAGCCGATGGCGGCAAGTTGTTCGTTGACCAGGAAGCGATGCTCCTGATTACACACCACGATCGGTTTGCCGATACCGTTGAACGCCAGGCGCTGCAGGGTTTGTTGAAAGAGTGATCCTTCGCCGGCCAGGCTCAGGAACTGTTTGGGATACAACTTGCGTGACAATGGCCACAACCGGGAACCACTGCCCCCGGACAGAATGACTGGAATCATTTTTCTTTCCTCCCACACCTTCATCGTTCGATATGAAGGCGCTTCGAACAGCGAAGGACTGCCTTCCATTATTTGAAACACAAGCTCAATTCAAAGTGGCCGCAATCAGGGGCGTGCCGGCTGTTGCACCTGGTCTTTCTGGTCTGCAAACAGCTGGGTGATGTCGCCGCCCAGGCGGTAGTTTTTCATCGGTTCGACCGATTGGCGCCAGCGGTTGGTTTGCGCTGAGCAGTCGTATAGGGCGCAGTACGGTTCCAGCCAGGCAAACTTGCCATCCTCGTTGAGGTCTTCGAGTGCTTGCTTGTGGCCGGTCTTGCGTTCGAACAAACCTGGATTCTTGATGCCTTCTTCCACGCGCGTCGCCAGACGCCGCATGGCGCCGTGGTTTTCTTCGCGCAGGTCGACGCCGTTGGCTTGGGCGAAGGAGGCGATCATCATCAGCGGCCCCATCGCGTAGTTATGGTAAGCCAGTGCGCGGGTGTCGCGGCCCAATTCGTTGGGCAGGTATCCATCTGCATCGACCTGGGACGCGCCGATGCGAAACTGTGCGACGGACCAGTCGAACAGGTCGCGCCGGTCAACCACCACCGAGGCCGCCATGACGGACCATGCCGCCCAATACTGGTGATTGTTGAGGCGGTCCAGCGGTTGGTCGCGCCAGTCCCGCACCACCTGTTCGGCGAGCTTGCCGATCCAGGCTTCGATTGGGCGGGTCTGCGCTTCACGGCCCTTCAATGGCTGTGATTGCGAAAACTTGAGCCGCAGGTACGCCGAAGAAATACTGCCCAGCGCCCATTTGCGCATCGACTTGCCGGTGTGGGTGTAGGTGGTGCTCAGCAGCGCCTGCGCCTTGGCCCAATCGCCCAGCCAGCTCAATGTGCAGTCCACATGACCGGGGCGGCCGAGCCGCAGATAGGCGGCGACTTGTTTGTTGACGCCTTTTTCCAGTTCGTTGATATCGCCGGACATTTCTTTGTAGCGTTTGTTGGACTCTGCGTTGAGCTGATCCCGAGCCTTGCCCGAACCTTCGTATTTGCTGGGGATCAACAGGTCGCCGGTATAGGGTTTGGGCGTCGCCGGACAGCTCTGCGCGTCGCCCTTTTTCTCCGTGGCCGGTGCGTAATAGCCCTGTGGTGGGCGAAGTTGTGCGGCCGCTTGCATGATCGGCCCCATCAGAATGAAGGCCACGCCAATGGCGGCCCAGTGTGCCGGGCGCATCAGTTTTCCTCCGTCTGCGCGGTGCGCAGGGTCGGTGCTGCCGTAATGGCGGGTTTGACGCACAGTCGGGTTGAAAGCCCTGTGGTGGTCATACCCGGCGGCGGTTGCACGTCCATGGAAAGAAGCGTCTGTTCGCCCCAATCCCCGTCGCCGCGCAGCTCGAAGGCGAAGCGGCCCTGGGTATTGACCGTCGGCGAACGGCTCAAGCTGAGGTTTTCCTGGCGACCGTTCAGGTAGGTCAGGGTCGCGTTCAACAGACGCACGCCAGGATCCGCGAACTTGAGGTCGACCTGATAACGATTGCCCTTGATCGGATACACGTTGCCGCCACTGCCGTTGAACAACACTTGATTGCGCCCGCTGTGCAGGGTCGCCTGGCTTTTGAGCAGCGGGGACTGGTTGTCGCAGCCATCGCTCAGCGCCGCCATTGCCTGGCGGTAGAAGCTGGGTTTGCCAAGGCTGTCGAGGTTGTCGGTTTCCCACACCAGCACCGCCGGCGGGGCGTTCTGGAAGTCGTCGCCGAGCAGGTAGGCGATCAACGAATCATCGTAGCCACCGCCCGGTACGCTGAAGTTGCGGACCGGCGTCTCCAGGTATTGTTCAAGGAAACCGGGAAAGTTGAACAGCTCGCTGCTGGCGCTGGTGCCGATCAGTGCGACCTTGGCCGGCCCCTTGGCATCGCCTTGGGCGCGGGTTTGATATCGGGTCACATACTGCGCCGCATAACCGTTGCCGCAGATCTGTGCGGCAGCTTTTTGCAGCGTGCCCGAGCGCCCCAACAGGCCGGCCGGTTGGCTGGCGAAGACCTGATGCGGCAACGCCTTGAGCACATCGTTGCCCTTGAGCGTCTGGGCCACCAATTGGGCGCTGCGGTCGGCGCCATAGGGCGTCCAGTTGTGATCGCCCTTGAAGTAGAAGGGCTGCCCGGCGGGCTGTGGCGAACTCAGCAGGTTGGCAAAGTCGGGCGCCAGAATACCCAGGCCGCGCACCCGGTCCAGGGTTTGCAGGTAGTTTTGCCGGGCCTTGGCCTGATCGAAGCTGGCCAGTTCCAGCGGCGTCAGGCGGTCGGCGTGCAGCAGGCCGCGACTGGGTGGCATCACCAACACCAGTTCGACCCCGCGCTGGGCGAGCCCGTCGCGCAGGCGCTTGAGGGCTTTGTAGCCGCTCTCATCGAGGCCGAAGTCGGTGCGCAAATCGCTACGGGTGCGGAAGAGCCATTGGTCCTTGGCCTCCACCAGCGTCGCGTAGTTTTTCAGCTCCGGTGGCTCGTAATATGTCGCCTGCGCCGCTTGCGGGCACAGCTGGCAGCAGGCCTCGGCCGTGTACTGCGGCTGCGCCTGTGCCCCCATCGACATGGACAGCAGGCCAAGCGCGGCAAATCCATGAAAGGTGTTCATCGGCAGGCTCCTCACAGTGTCTCGGGCAGAATCAATGCGGCGGCATGGCGGCGCAGGAGGATGTCCATCAAGTCGCCCTGGACGTCCCCCAGCAAACCGGTAAAGGCCAGGCCGTCCTGTTTCTGCGGCGCGAGAAAGGTCAAGTCATAGAGTTCCAGGCGCGAGGGTGAAAACACGGCGATGGGGCTGGAACCGTTGCCGATCAGCTTGCCGCCGACCACGGTGAGCGACAGTTTGGCTTCGTAAGGGTCTTCCTTGAGATCGCGGTCGGTGCCACGCAAATCCTTGGTGTGGCCATAGATCCCGGTCAGGGCGTTGGCCATCAGCTCGTTTTCGTACAGGCGCACGCCGGTGCTGTTGCGCACACGGATCCCGTGTCGATCATTGTCCGCCGCGCGGTTGCGCCAGATCAGGTTATTGCCGCTCTCGTACAAGGTGATGCCGTCGGAGCGGTTTTTGTAGGTTTCGTTGTAGGCCAGCAGGTTATTGACGCTGGAACGGTCCAGGACGATGCCCGACAGATGATTGTTGTAGGTGCGGTTGTAGATGATCCAGCTGTCGTTGACCTCGCGCGAGAGGATGATGCCGTGCTTCTTGTGGGTATCGAAGACATCGTTATGTGCAATGATCAGCCGGCGCGAACGGTCGTGCGGGTCGATGCCATATACGATGTTTGCGCGATAGGTGTTGCGCAGAATCACCACGTCGTCGGCCTCGTAGCAATAGAAGCCGAAATAGTTGTCGATGAACTGCGAATTGATCAGCCAGCCGGTCGGTTTTTTGCGCTTCATCTTCGGCGCCATGCTCGGGCTGTACTGGGAAATACTCACCCCATAACTCTTGCTCTCGGTGTAGCCGAAGCTGGTGATGGTGCTGTTGACGATGTAGGTTTCGGTGCCGCCCCAGGAAATCAGGAACGGGCGAAACGTTTCCTCTTTTTTGAACCAGGCCGGGCTGTCATCTTTCTCGCTCCAGGCGCTGACCTTGGTATCGGTAATGAACAGTTTGCCGTCGTTGACCAAGAAGGAACCGCCGTCCTGGGACAAGCGCAATTCCTTCACCGATTTGTCGATATGCAGCGTCCCGCCGGGACGAATGACGATCGGCAAGCGCGCCAGAAACACCCCCGGTGCGGTCTCGCGCAGGGCTGTCTGCGGCAGACTGCGTGCCAGTTGCGTCAGGCTCATGTAGCCACGGTCGATGAAGATCGCCACGGGCATTTGCTTCTGGCGCACCACCCATTCCTTGAAGCGGTCCTGGCCGCCGATGAACTCATCAAGCGCGTTCTCCTTGAGCATCGGCTGGATCAAGGCACGGCCGGCGGGCTTGTAGGCAATCTTCGCGGCGACTGCCTCGGCGGTATAGCCGGACAGGTCGGGCATTTTCGGTTCCTTGATAAGCAAAGGCTTTCCGGGAGCTTCGGTGATGGTGTAGCGCGGTATCAGGACGTCGCCCGCCGTGGCACCTGCCGTCTGCATCAACAGCATTGCGGCGAGCAACAGTCCTATCTTGACGACACGGTCCATAAGTCTCACTCATCCAAAAGGCAGCCGGTTGTGATCAATGCGCCGTTGCCCGCGATGGCTTCAGCGCGGGCAGCCACCGGGTCCTAGATTTTCCAGACGAAATCGATGAACGCCCGGTGCATGCTCGAATCGGTGTCGTTGGCGTAGGCGTCACCGGGGAAGAACACGCCCAGGCGCAGGCGGATCAGTGCCGAGGGTTCGTCGACCCAATCCACCATGCTCGCGGGCAACAGGCCTTGCTTGAAGTACTTGGTCATGACCAGATCGACTTCCTGACCGAGGTCCTTCTCGCCGTCCACCAGCGCCGCATTGATGATCCCGTCGTCGCCGGTTTCCGTCTGGTCGTCGACCCGCCAGAAGCGGTGGTAGACGAGGCTGGCGTCGTAGTCCTCGCGATACGACCAGGCGCCGAACAGCGTTGCTGTCTGGAGGTTGCTCAGTTCACCGCGAAAGGCTTCGCCGAAGCGGTGTACCCGTGAGCGCGTGCCGGTGTAGTTGGAGCGGTTGCTTTGCAGGCCGGTTTGCTGGAACTGGTTCTCCTGGTCGTTGCCGCCGCCATCGCCACGGGCGGCGGCAGCACCGAGGCGCCAGGCGTCATCGATGTTCCAGCGCAAGCCCAGGTCCGCGGCCCAGGAATTGACGTCGCCGCTGGTGTGGCCTGTCGCGATTCGATCGCCGGAAGGGACGATCACGCTGTTGAGGTTGTCGCGATCGCCGGTCAGCCAGGTTGCGTTGATCCAGTAATTGAGCGGCATCGTCGAGCGATAGTTGTAGCCGTCACCGTTCGCTTCAAGGCCGACCCAGGTCAGGCTGCCGGTGGTGGTCTTGTCGAGTGTGTCGAGTCGGTCACCGGGGTCCGGCAGATTGCCGCTGTCTTCCGAGTGATGTACGCGCAGGCCGACCCAATTGTTGGGCGTCCATTGCGTAGAGATGTCGGCGAAGGCATGGGAGCGGTCTTTGTCTTCCGGTGCCAGGTCGTCCAGGTCGGTGCGGTAGTCGGAAAAGCGTTGAGCGGCGCCGACGTGGCTGCGCAGCAGCGTGGTTTCGAAGGTCCAGTTGAGCGCTTCGATGTTGGTGTCCATCCACTCGCCGCTGTCCTCACGCAGACGCTGGCGCCCCAGGCGCAGATGCTCGCCCGGATAGGCCGTGATGCCCGAATAGTCGACCCAGAATTCGCGAAGCGCCAGGTAGCTGTCATCCGCTTCACGGGTGTTGCTGTCGTCGACGCCGTTGTTCACGGTGTCGGTGTCGATGGTGTCGGTCGCCGCTACCGCCTGGCCCATCACATAGGCACTCCAGTTGCCCCATTGGCCAAAGGCCCAGGGGCGCAGGTCGAGGCCAATATCGTTGAGGGTGCCACCGGGTGCAGTGCCCAGGTCCCGGTCGTCCTGCGACTCGCCGGTAATCTTCACATCGAGGCCGAAATTCTTCGGCGCCACTTCCGCCGCCAGCACCAGACCGGCACTGCACATCAGCGAAACTCCCAGACCATAACCTGCCAACAGTGCTTGTTTCATAGTAAGTCCTGTCCATTTTCCGGAGTTTGCAGCCTGGCGAGAGCCGCGCCCGTCAGACGGGCCTGAGCTTCTTCCTCAAGTAAGGGCTGCGCGATTTTCCTCTCTGCCGGGGTCATCCCCGACTGCACGGCCGACAGCACTGGCCCCGCATTTACCACGCCCTGGCGTTGCGCGAGTTGCGCAAAGACAAAGGCATTGATTCGATTGACCTTGACCCCGCGTGAGTCGGAAAACATGTGCGCCAGCGCCAGGTCGGCATTGGGCGAACCGTTGCGCGCTGCCAGCAGCAAGTGTTGCAGCGCTTTCTGTGGTTCGACCTGGCCCAGATATCCGCGCCGGTACAACTGGCCCAGGTAGTAATGCGCCCCGACTTCACCGGCGGCGGCCGCCTTGAGCAGGTGCTCTTGCGCCAGGCGCGGGTCCTGCGGCAGCCATTTGCCGAGGTAATACAGGCGCCCGGTCAGCAGTTCCGCCCGTGGATCGCCCGCTTCGCGCCCGCGCTGCAAGGCCGAGAGCAATTGCGGCGCATCGCCTTGGGCGGGGTAGTCGTCGATCAGCCGCGCCAGGCTGGTCCAGGCCGGTGGATAGTCGGGTGCCAGTTCTTCGAGCAGGCGCTGGGCGCTTTGCGGATCGGCCGGGCCTTCGAGTGTCGGCGTCGACAGAACGCGCGCCACCGACTCGACCCGCAAGGGCGCGACTCGTCCCTCGCGCCAACCCTGGCGCAACTGCGCCAGCAAGTCGGCTTGCGCCTTGGGCTGGGCGCGCATCCGGTTGATGGTGGCCAACTCCACATAACAGGCATCGAGTAATGCCAATCGCGCCCGGCACATCTGCTCGATCTGCGGCAGGTGAGCGTTATAGGTGCCCTGATTTCGGTAAATCAGGATTTGCGCCAAGTCGGCCTCGACAATGCCCTGGGCGCGCCAACTGTTGACCTTCTGCTGCGGATCCACCCCCGGCGTCAGTTGTGGGTAACCCAGGTACAACAAGGTCAGCGGCACCACTGCACTGAACTCGCCTTTGTCCAGTGCGCCTTCCAACAATTGCCGGGCCTCTTGCACTTGCTTGGGATCCGTCGGTCCCTGACGCAGCAACACGCGGCCCAGACGTGACTGCGCCTTGACCGATTCCGGCGCGGCCTGCCGGTACAATCCCTCAGCCTCTTTCAGACTCGCGGGGTCGCCCGCCGAGGCCGTCAAGTCGCCCATTCCGGCCTGGGCGTCGGCATAGCCGTCCTCGGCCAGCGGCGCGAAGTTCTTGCGAGCCGTTTCATAATCGCCGCGCGCCATGGCCTCGCGCGCCAAGCCTTGATCGGGGAGGGTGCCGCACCCATGAATCATTGTCAGGGCAGCGGCCAGCGCGGAAAACCGCAGCCCCGATCGCCATGCGCCGTTCATTTTCCGGCCGCCATGACTTTATTCGCCCAGGTGTTTTTCACCCAGGCATTGGCCGCCGAGGCACTCTGCACCCAGACATTGCCTTGCAGGTCTTCGATACTGACCTCCACCGGCCGCCCGGCCTGATCGGTTTGCAACGGGCTGTCAGGCTCAATGGTGACCCGCAGGTCCGAAGCCAGGCCGCCGTTGTCCAGCGCCACCGCAGTGATTTTGCCCGCGCGTGGCTGTTCTTCGCCGATCAACTGGAAGCTCACCGCCTTGCCGGGCTGGATCTTGGCAAAATTCTTGTAGGGGAAGCGCGCCTCGATGGTCGCCACACCGTCGATCGGCATCAACTCGTACACCGTGGTGCCCTTGCCGACGACCTGGCCGTCCGGCACCAACTGCGACACTACCCGGCAATCGCAAGGGCTGGTCAGCGAACCTTGCAGGGTTCGGCTGAACAGGCGCTCAAGGTTTTCCGGGGTCGCCTGTCCGGGCGGCAGGTTGCCTTTCATCACATCCAGCAGCGAGGCGGAAAAGGTCGCCAGCGGGGCGCCCTTGGCCACCACCGACCCGACTTTGACTAACGAGTTGACGCTGCCGTCGCGCGGCAGGCCGATCAACTGGCCGGGTACATTGACCCGCGCCGATTCGGCATGGGTGACGAAATAAATGCCATACAACTGGTGCACCACATAACCAAAGGCAAACAGTCCCACCAGGAACATCAGCAGGCTTACCGCGGTGGCCCGCACGCGAGCGAGAATGCCCATGCCGTGGCCGCTTTCGTGCTTTCGCGGCTTGGTGAAGTTGTCGCGCTGCTGGGTCGAGAGCATGTCCCCCAGGCTGATCACCCCGCCCGAGAGGTAAGAGGTGATCACGTAACGCAAGGCGGAAATCGCACGAGGGCGCAGGTTTTGAAACTCGCAACCTATGCGCTGCCCCTCGTCGTTAATCGAGCGCACGACAAACTCCACGTCGATGGCAAACCCCAGCGCATCGACCTGGAACACCAGTTTGCCTTTGTGTTGCCGGCCAACGATCAGCGTTGTACCCGGCTGACTCAGGCTGAATCCACCGGCTGACAAGTCGATCAGCTCGCAATCGAACGGCTCCCGGTCCGGCCCGTGAAACTTGATCCTCGCCGGCAGAGTCAGCCGCGCATGCTGACGCTGCACCTCCGACTCGTGCACGACATTGTCATCAACAGCAACAAAAGCTGTGTTCATAACGCGTTCCTTCCCATCGATTGAGTCCGATCCGGCACGGCCTGCCACGGCCCTGACACCTGCACTACACAATCCACATCAGCAGCGCGCAAAACACGCTGCCGGCCGAAAACGTCATGGCCCGCGACGACCAGGTATTGAACCAGCGCTGATAGCTCGCCAGCCCACGGTCGAGTTTGGTTTTCTGGCGCGTCCACGATTGCTGGTCGAGACGGAAGAACACATAGATCTTCACCATGGCGCCGACCAGCTGGTTGTAATAGAGAATCAGTGGATAAGCCGGGCCGACCGGGTGCCCCGACGCCAGCAACAGAAGACTCAGGATCAGGCGCGTCACGCCGATCCAGAGCACATAAATCAGCAAGTAGGCGATGCTGTATTTGAGGCTGGCAATGATCGCCACCGACGGCCCGAGCAGGCTGGCCCACATCGATACGCGTTGGTCGAGCAGCACCAGCGAGGTGAACCAGCCCAGCCGCCGCACGCCCAGGTGCAAGGCCCGTGAGTTCTGCCGCAGGTTATTGCCATACCAGCGGAACATCAGCTTGCGGCTGGCCTTGATGAAGTTCTTTTCCGGTGGATGCTCGACGGTGTTGATCGCCGCGTCGGGCACATAAAAGGTGTCGTAGCCCAGCCGCATCAGGCTGTACCAACTGGACTTGTCATCACCGGTCAAAAAGCGGAAACGCCCCAGGCGCCAGTGCTGCAGATAATCGCGCTCGACGTCTTGAATGAATCCGGGATCGGTCACCACCTGGGCGCGGAACACCGACATCCTCCCGGTCATTGTCAGCACGCGCTTGCCCAGTGCCATCGAGCACATATTGATGTGCCGCTGGGCGAACCGCAGCTTGTGCCATTCGCTCATCAGGTAGCTGCCGCGCACCTCGCAGAACTCATTGGTGGTCAACCCGCCAACGTTCGGAAAGAGCTTGAACCAGGGCACGGTCTGACGTACCAGCCCGGCGGAGAGCACGGTGTCGCCATCGACCACGGCCACCACTGCATCGGCGTCCGGCACGTGCCGGGAGATCGCCCGGAAACCATGGGCCAGGCCGTCGCGCTTGCCGGTGCCGGGAATCCGCACGAAGCTCAGCTTGACCTGCTCTGGCGGGGTATAGCTGTCCCAGAGTGCCTTGATCAGCAATTCATCGGCGAGCTCGACGATGGAACAGACCACCGTGGTCGGGTAACCACAACCGATGGCCTCTTCAATCACCGAGCGGTAAACCTGCGCCGTGGTCAACGCCTCGATCCGAAAACTGGTGACCAGCAAAAACACGTGCGACGGGTCGGCAATGCTGCCGAGCCGGGTGACTTTGCGTCTGTAGTAGGGGAACACCAGATAAAGGAACAGTAACCCTCGTATGTAATGGACAGCCCCCATCGAGTAGCGCCAGATGCCGACCGCCCCCAGCAACAGGAGAAAGTCCCTGGATTGGGGATCGAACACTGAGCGCGGCAGCAGCAGTGCAAGCCCCAGCAACGCGGTGACGTAAAACAGCCAGCCCGCCGCTTCGCGCAAGTAATCCCTGGCACCAGCCATACTTGTGACTCCTGTTCGATAAACCCGTATTGCCCGGGTTGCAGTTCGGTGACTCTCTTACCAGCAGATGCCTTCGAGCCGGTCGTCACTGGTGTGTGGCATGAAACCCACCAGGTCAACCACCTGCTTGCCCTCGGGCACCTCAAGCGCGAGGGCTCTGAAGGACTCGTCACCGTTGCCAAGCACAATCACCTCCGCCTCGTCGATCACCTTCACAAGGTCAGCGCGTAGCAGCGAAGCCAGGTGCGGAATCTTCGATTCGATGTAGTCCTTGTTGGCCCCGTAGATGCGCGCGTATTCAACGTTGCGGTCGAAGATATGCAGGTCGTAGCCCTTGCCGATCAACATTTCGGCCAACTCCACCAGCGGGCTTTCGCGCAGGTCATCGGTGCCGGCCTTGAAGCTCAGGCCGAGCAGGGCGATACGCCGCTTGCCGTAGCTGGTGATGATGTCGAAGGCTCGCTGAACCTGCGCCGCATTGCTGCGCATGATCGACGCCAGCAGCGGGTGTTCGACATCCAGTTGCCCGGCGCGGTAGTTCAGCGCACGCACATCCTTGGGCAGGCAGGAACCGCCGAACGCGAATCCGGGGCGCATGTAATAACGCGACAGATTGAGCTTGGTGTCCTGGCAGACCACGTCCATCACATCGCGACCGTCCACGCCGGCAGCCTTCGCGATATTGCCGATCTCATTGGCGAAGGTGACTTTGGTCGCGTGCCAGACATTGCAGGTGTACTTGATCATCTCGGCCACTTCGATACTGCGGCGCAGGAGCGGCGCGTCCAGCTCTTGAAAGAGCGAGGCGAGCAGGTCACCGCTGCGTTGGTCGAGTTCACCGATCACTGTCATGGGCGGACAGTTGTAGTCCTTGATCGCCGTGCTTTCGCGCAGGAACTCCGGGTTGATCGCCACACCGAAGTCGACCCCGGCCTTCTTGCCGGAACAGTCTTCCAGTATCGGGATCACCACATTCTTGACGGTGCCCGGTAGCACGGTGCTGCGCACCACCACCGTATGCCAACTGTCCTTGGTGTGCAGGGCTTCGCCGATCTCGCGGCAGACCGACTCTATGTAGACCAGATCCAGATCGCCATTCTTCTTGCAGGGTGTACCGACGCAGAGGAACGACATCTGCGTGTCCATCACGGCCGCCTTTACATCACTGCTGCCGCGTAGCCGCCCCGAATTCACCCCCTGTTCGAGCAGCGGTTCCAGGCCGGGTTCGACGATAGGCGATTTGCCCTGGTTGATCAGGTCAATCTTGACTTGCGAGACATCCACCCCGATTACGTCATGACCGCGAGCAGAGAGACAGCCCGCGCATACAGCGCCCACATACCCCAGACCAAATATGCTGATACGCATTGGTAAGTTCCCCATATACCCGGATTTCGGATGGCCATCGGCATGCCACACAGGCCGACAGTTGCTCTATTTGGCTAACTAAGCGGCAGTTTGGTTCAACTTGTTTTCGGGTCCTCAAACGCAGAACCAAGAGTGTAGACAAACATCTTCCTGGCACTGTCATTTTTTTTAACAGGAATTTCGAACAGTTCGCGCCAGCAATATAGAGAGTGGGGGTTACAAGGAGAGTGCCAAAAGACAATATGTGAATTGCGAATAAAAAATATCAACAAAAACAGATAGATATCTAACTTATTTCGTTTGGTCATATGAGTGGAATATGTATTTTTGCACCAATATCAGGCAGGTGACTATATCGTTTTTTTGAAGCGGCACTGGCGCGGTGCAACGCCAGCGTTACAATTTTGCAATCAGCCAGATCAATTTTTTATTAGAGTGTAAAGTTGCTGAAACATGTCAAATTTTCAATAACGGTTTTATTGGCGTTTTTATTATGCGTGATAGTCAATATCTTGGAGCTGCATAATATGATCAAGCAATAAAAAACCGCATTAATGCGGTTTTTTATTGCGGTTGAAATGTGGGGGAGTTAGAGGCTATTGGCCAGTTTCCCGGTGGAGAGGCGGCGCTTGTACGCGGTGTCGCGATTGGCCAGCCAGTAGTAGAGCGGCGAGGTGATGATCAGGCCCACCAGCCAGGACAGGTCAGCGCCATTGATGTGCTGCGAAATCGGCCCGACGTACAGCGGCGTGTTCATGAACGGAATCTGCACCACGATCCCGATCGCATACGCCAACAGTGCCTGCGGGTTGTACCGGCCGTAGATGCCACCATCGACTTTGAAGATCGAGTTGATGTCGTACTGGCCTTTGTGGATGGCGTAGAAGTCGATCAGGTTGATCGCGGTCCATGGCACCAACACCACGAGCAACACCAGCACCATGTCGACGAAGTGGCCGATGAAGTTGGCGGAGGCGCCGACGGCGGCGAAGCAGCAGGCGGCGAGGAGGATGATCGAAAGGATGGCGCGGCTTTTGGCGGTGGGGATCCAGCGGTAGGCGAAGGTTTGCACCAGGGTGATCAGCGACAGCACCGCGCCGTAGAGGTTGAGGGCGTTGTGGCTGATGACGCTGAGCAGGAACAGCACGAGCATCAACGGGCCGATGGAGCCGGTGGCGAGTTTGACGGCGTCCATGGTGTCCATGCCGACGGGCGTGGCGAGGACGGCGACTGCGCCGAAAATGAACGAGAGGCTGGAGCCGAGCACGGTGCCCAGATACGTCGTCCAGAAGGTTGCGGCGACGGGTACGTTGGCCGGCAGGTAGCGCGAGTAGTCGGAGACGTAGGGCGCGAAAGCGATCTGCCAGAGCGCGGCAAGGGACGCGGTGGCGAGCCAGCCGGAAATGTTGAAGCTGCCGCGTGTGAGGAAATCGGCGGTCTGCACGTGGGTGAAGATGTAGCCGAAGCCGAGCACGATACCCGCGCCGAGCACCCAGGTGCCGATGCGATTGAGTACGTGAATGAAGCGATAGCCAATGATGCCGATGATGCCGGAACCGAGGGCGCCGATGACGATGCCGACCGGCACCGGCACGCTGTCGACCACGCCATGCAGGGACTTGCCGGCGAGGACGATGTTGGAGGCGAAGAAACCGATGTACATGATGCCGGCGATCAGCACCACCAGCAGCGCGCCGAGGGAACCGAACTGGGCGCGGCTCTGGATCATTTGCGGGATGCCCATCTGCGGGCCCTGCGCCGAGTGCAGTGCCATCAGCACGCCGCCGACCAGGTGGCCGACGAGGATGGCGACAATGCCCCACACCAGGTTGAGGTGAAACATCTGCACGCCGAGGGCGCCGGTGACGATGGGCAGCGGGGCGATGTTGCCGCCGAACCAGAGGGTGAACAAGTCACGGGTTTTGCCGTGGCGATCTTCGGGTGGCACGTAGCCGATGGTGTGTTTTTCGATGAGTGGGGCGGGGGTTGTTGCTGCGGTAACCATGACGGACTCCAAGGCAATTTTGAGTACGTGGACGTACTTCGGTGAGCGCCGCGTGGGGCGACGCTTTTCTTGTTGGAGTTGATGATGTGCGGTGGGGTGGGATAGATAAATTAGTAGTTTTGTTGGTACAGACGTTAAAAAAAGTAGGCCCATGGGTCGCCCAAAAAACCTGTGGGAGTGAGCCTGCTCGCGATAGCGGAGTGTCAGGCAACAACAATGTCGACTGACACTCCGTCATCGCGAGCAGGCTCACTCCTACAGGGTTATTTGGGGTGTTCGGGATCGTTGCATCACCACGCCACCTGTAGGAGCCGGCTTGCCGGCGATAGCGATTGTGAGACCGCCATCGCCAGCAAGCTGGCTCCTACAGGGTTATTTGGGGTGTTCGGGGTCGTTGCATCACCACGTAACCTGTAGGAGCCGGCTTGCCGGCGATAGCGATTTTGGGGGCGCCATCGCCAGCAAGCTGGCTCCTACAAGGGCGACGTTATTGGCTGATGAACGCGAGCATTCGTTGCAGCATTTCATCGCAGCGGTTCAATTGTTCGAGGCTGACGAACTCATCCGGTTTATGGCCCTGATCCATGCTCCCGGGGCCACAAACAACGGTGGGGATTCCTGCAGCATCGAACAGGCCGCCCTCGGTGCCAAAGGCCACTGTTCCAAATTCCCTGGAACCGGAAAATGCAGCGATCAACTCAGCCGCTTCGCTGTGTGCATCCGTCGCCAATCCGGGATACGCCGACAACTCGCTGAAGCGAATCTCGCTCTGTTCACTGACCGCACGCATTCGCGGCAGCACTTGCTGCTCGGCGTAGGTTTTCAGTTCCTGTGCGACTTCACTCGGATCATGCGAGGGCAACGCGCGGATTTCGAAGTCGAAGCGGCAATCGGCCGGGACAATGTTCAGCGCTTTACCTCCGGAAATCACACCGGTTTGTACGGTGGAAAATGGTGGATCGAAACGCGCATCGTGATGCTCGGGCGCTTTGAGTCGGTTGCCAATCCGTCCCAACTCACCGATCAATTCGGCGGCGTACTCAATGGCATTGACCCCAAGCGGCGCATACGCCGAATGGCACGCCTCACCGTGAATATCACAGCGCATCGCCAGTTTGCCTTTGTGCCCGAGCACCGGTTTCAGCTCAGTCGGTTCGCCAATGATGCACAGCATCGGTTTGACCGGGCGGTGTTCCAGCGCTTTCAGCAACGAGCGCACGCCAAGGCAGCCGACTTCTTCATCGTACGAAAGCGCGATGTGCACCGGCAGTCTCAGCGAAGCGTTTACCAAGGATGGAACGAGGGCAAGCACGCAAGCAATGTAGCCCTTCATGTCCGCCGTACCGCGACCGTACAACTTGCCATCGCGCTCGGTCAGTTCGAATGGCGCAACGGTCCACGGCTGGCCATCGACGGGCACCACATCGGTATGCCCCGACAGCACGATGCCCGGCTTGTCCGCCGGGCCGATCGTGGCAAACAGATTGGCCTTGCTGCGCTGCTCGTTGTAGATCAGTTCACAAGGCACATCGAGACTCGCGAGATAGTCGCGGACAAACTCGATGAGCAGCAGGTTCGATTCGCGGCTCGTGGTGTCAAACGCCACCAGGGTTTGCAGCACGTCGCGGCTGCTGCTCATCGGTCGTCTCCGGCGACGCCGTAGCCGGGGGATTTGTCCGGGGCGAGGGCGCGGTCGATGTAGTCCTGGACTTGTGGGCGGTAGGCGTCCCAGAGTTTTTCCAACCCACCGATGGGGTCTTCATCTGCCCAGTCGACCCGCAGGTTGATGATCGGCCAGGTCAGTTCGCCGACCACCACCATCGCTGCCGAATGCACCGGCCCGGCTTCGCCACCGGCGGCAATGGCGGCTTTCATTGCGGCGAGCAGACGGTCGGCGAGTTGACCTTCGCCGTGTTCGAAGGCCTCGACCATCGCCTCGATCACGCCCCAGTTCGCGAGCATGTTGCCGGCGGCCACACATTGTTCGCCGGACACGGCGTTGTGGTTGCCCAGGGTTTGCGCGCCGCTGAAGTGGGCGGTCTGGCCGAGGTGGTCGATGGCGGTGATCTGCCGGTATTGGCTGTAGCCGTTGCGCGTGAGGACCTTGTCCAGCGCATCGAAGGGTGCGAGGCCTTGCTCCATCAGGGCGAGGACGTCCGGGCCGAGGGAGGGCAGGGTGATGTTTTGCGTGGAGACGGCGCCGACGCCCGGCAGCAGCCACGGGCAGCGGGCGCCGACGGCGATGCTGGAGGAACTGATGGCGATGCCGAACTGACCGGTTTCGGGGCAACGGGCGGCGATGGAGAAGGTCATGGGTTTTGCTCCTTGGCAAATGAGGTGTCTGGGCGGGCCTCTTCGCGAGCAAGCTTCGCTCCTACAGGAAATCCGGATCACCTGTAGGAGCGAAGCTTGCTCGCGAAGGCCGCGACGCGGTCTACTCGGGAATCACCGCAATCACATCAATCTCCATCAACCACTGCGGCTGCCCCAGCGCCGATACCACCAACCCGGTCGAAATAGGAAACACGCCTTTCAACCACTTCCCGACTTCCTGATACACCGGCTCGCGATAGCGCGGATCGATCAGGTAAGTCGTGGTTTTGACGATGTGACTGAGGTCGCTGCCAGCCTCTTCCAGCAACTGCTTGACGTTGCGCATGGCTTGCTCGGTTTGCGCACGCGGGTCGCCAAGGCCCACCAGACGGCCTTCGAAATCAGTCCCGACCTGGCCGCGGACATAAACCGTATTGCCGGCGCGGACCGCCTGGCACAGGTCATTGTCCAGGCTCTGGTTCGGGTAGGTTTCCTTGGTGTTGAACATGCGAATACGGGTATGGGTTGGCGTGGACATGTGAAGCTCCTGGAAAATGGCTTAAGCGCTGACAGTTTTTTTAGGGGCGAGCGAAACAACTTCCGCCTCGCGTTGCGCCGCATCGTGGTAGTCGAGGTACGAACGCTGAATGGCGATGTGATCCGCCACGTACTTGGCGTCATGCCAAACGCCCCAGATGAACGAAGAGCCGCGACGGGACTGCCAAGGCAAACCGAGGAAATACACCCCCGGTTCGCTCGACACACCGCGTTGATGCTGCGGCTTGCCTTTGTCGTCGAAGGCATCGACCTTCAGCCAGCTGTAGTCCGTGGCAAAACCGGTGGCCCAGATGATCGAGGTCACGCCGGCCTTGGCCAGGTCCAGCTCAAGAATCGGATGGGTCACGCAGTCCGGATCGGGGAAGGTGATGCGCGCTTCCGGTTCTTGGGGCAGGTCCAGGCCATTGCGTTCGATGTAGGCGTCGGCGGCGTTGAGCAGCGCCAGATAATTTTCGTCGCCACGCGCCAGGTTCTCGGCCAGGTTCGGCTGGAAGGTCGCCACGCCGCCGTTGAACGCCTGAGTCAGGCCGACCAGTGTCATGCCGCGATGAGCGAGGCCGCGGAAGTCCACCGTACGGCCGCCATGTGCGCCGCTGACCGCGATGGTCACGTGTTCGCGACCGGGCTTCATCGCCGCTTGATCCCACTCGCCAAGCACCCCCAGCCACCAGCAGAAATCACGGTTGCGATAGGCGCGAGGCGGGCGGTCGTGGGCGCCGACGGAGAGGTAAACCTGCTTGCCGGCCCGTTGCAATTCATCGGCGATCTGCACGCCGGACGAGCCCGCGCCAACCACCAGCACTGCGCCTTCAGGCAGTTGCTGTGGGTTGCGATAATCGGCGGAGTGGATTTGCAGGAAAGGCTGATCCTGCGGTGCAATCGGTGGGATGACCGGCCGCTGGAAAGGCCCGGTGGCGGCGACAACGCGGTTGGCCTCAATCACGCCTTCAGAAGTTTCGATGGTGAAGCCCGGGCGGCCAACGTTGCGTTCAACTTTCAGCACGTCCACGCCGGTGCGGATCGGCGCGTTGAATTTCTTCGCGTAGGCTTCGAAGTAATCGGCCACGCGTTCTTTCGGTGCAAATTCGTCGGGGCTGAGGTCGTCAAAATCAAGGCCGGGAAAACGGTCGTGCCACGCCGGACCATTCGCCACCAGCGAATCCCAGCGCCCGGTGCGCCAGCGTTCGGCGATACGGTTGCGCTCCAGCACCAGGTGCGGCACGCCGAGTTTGCTCAGGTGTTCACTCATGGCCACGCCAGCCTGACCGGCACCAACAATCAGCGTATCTGTTTTTATTTTTTCAGTGGTCATCTCTATACCCTTCGAGTTGGATTTAGGTCGCGAACGGCCTGCCATTTCTTGGGCTCAAGACTAGGGATGACCCTGTTATCGGTAAAATATTATTAAGCTGGCATTTGAGTATAAATAACTGATGCAGAGCGTTTGACTCAGCGCCTGTTGAACCCTCGTGCCGAAATATGGTTGTATAGTGCAACTATTTTTCAGGGGAGGCCTGAAGTGACCACTCATCCCGCTCTGGTTGAAGAAGTCCGCTCTGCGTCGCGCACGATGGTGCGTGAGTTGGGCTTCATGCGCGCCACACTGGCGGCGACCGACTACTCACCTTCAGCCGTACACGCGCTGCTGGAGATCGAGGCACACCTGGCGCTGACCGCCGCTCAACTCGTGCAATTGCTCGATCTGGACAAGTCCAGTGTCAGCCGCATGGTGGCCAAGCTCATCAAGGCCGGCGAGCTGGTGGAAAGCGCCGACAGCGATGGTCGCGTCAAGCGTCTGCAATTGACGAAGCAGGGCCGGCGCACGGTGGCTGCGATCCATGCTTACGGACGAACGCAGGTCCAAACGGCGCTGGAGCACTTGAATCCATCACAACAACAAGCGGTCGCCCAGGGGCTGGCGGCGTATGCCCACGCCCTGAATGCACACCGTACCGGCGAAAGAAAAGCGCCGGGCAACCCCGTCGAGATCAGCGCTGGTTACCGTCCCGGTGTCGTTGGGCGTGTGACTGAAATGCATGCCGCTTTCTACGCCAGGCACTCAGGGTTCGGGCAGTTTTTCGAGAGCAAGGTCGCCAGCGGCATCGCTGAGTTCGTGGGGCGTCTGGACCAGCCCTGCAATAACCTCTGGGTGGCGACAGTGAATGATCGCATCGTCGGCTCGATCGCCATCGACGGGCAGGATCTGGGCAACAACCAGGCCCACCTGCGCTGGTTCATCCTTGATGACGGTTGCCGTGGTGGCGGGGTCGGCCGCCAGTTGCTGCGCGAGGCCGTGGAGTTCTGCGACCGGTTCGGCTTCGAGGCGATTGAGCTGGCAACGTTCAAGGGCCTGGACGCCGCGCGTCGACTTTATGAAGCCGCAGGTTTTGAGCTGACCCACGAACAGCAAGGCAGTCAGTGGGGCAGCGTGGTGACTGAACAGCAATTCACCCGCCGCAGGGGAGGCGCAAGTCACCCGGTGAAGCTGTAAACTCCCCACACTTTTTACTTCCCCGAACAAGAGAACCCCATGGCGAACCAAGACATCACCTTCACCCCTGATCCCGACGCGGATTCCATCTCCTCCGACGTGGCCGGCTTCAACGGCATCCTGGTCTCCACGCAGATCCCGACTCGCGCCGACGGCAGCCTGGAACTGGGCGACATCACCCTGCAGAGCGAATGCACGTTGCAGGCATTGAAGGTCGCACTGGAGCGCGCCGGCAGTTCCATGGACCGCGTCATGCACCTGACCATCTACCTCACCGACATGGCCGACCGCGCCGCGTTCAACGAGGTGTACAAGCGCTTCTTCGCCAAACCGTGGCCGGTGCGTGCGGCAGTGGGCGTGGCCTCGCTGGCGGTTGAAGGCATGCGTGTGGAAGTGACCGCGATGGCAGCCAAGGGCTGAGCAAAATGGTAGGAGCTGCCGGTCGACGCTCGATTGCTCGCGATGAACTCCGGCGCAACGCGTTTATTCAGAAAACCTGCGTTATCGTTGGCCTCCATCGCGAGCAGGCTCGCTCCTACAGGGAAAGTGTTGGGCATTCTCATCATATTTATGTGATTTTGGTATTAGTGCTATCCGATTAGTACTGTTTATCAATCAATAGTCTGAGGGTAAGTTGCTTCTCTGCGTTTCTCGCCGAGAGTACCCCATGACCCATCCCGTTATTCTCTATCGTGTTTCAGCCCTGGCAAAGGCAGGCACTCTGTGTTTTGCCCTGTGCACCTCTGCGGTCGCCGAAGCGGACGAGCGCAGTCCGCTGGTTATCAAGGAGCAGGGCAGCGTGATTGCCGGCGGGAGGGTTGAGACTCAGCCGGGCATCTTTGACCCGTACAAGCCTGCCCTGTCTGATGGCCAAAGCTACCATGGCGACCATGTGTATGCGTTCTACCAGGTCCCGGTTGACGCTCGCCCGTTGCCGATTGTCATGTGGCATGGCGCGGGGCAGTCTGCGAAATCCTGGGAAACGACGGCTGACGGACGCGAAGGGTTTCAGAACATCTTCTTGCGTCGCGGCTTCTCCACCTGGTTGATCGACCAGCCGCGCCGTGGCGATGCAGGGCGCAGTCTGGTTGAAACGACGATCAAACCGGTGGCGGACGAGCAGATGTGGTTCAACCAGTTCCGCATTGGCCTGTGGCCCGACACTTTCGAGGGCAGCCAATTCCCTCGGGGGCCGCAGGCGCTGGAGCAGTTCTTCCGCTCGATGACACCCAACACCGGCCCTTATGACATTGAGGTCGTATCCGATGGCGTATCCGCGCTGCTGGAAAAGACGGGGCCGGCCATTCTGTTTACCCACTCGCAAGGTGGCGGGCCCGGTTGGCTGACGGCGATCAAGAGCCGCCATGTGCGGGCTATCGTCGCATTTGAACCGGGCAGCAGCTTCGTGTTTCCCGAGGGGGAAGGTCCCGCGCCGATCCCCAGCGCGTTCGACACAGTCTCGGCACAGATCGTCTCGAAGGAGCAGTTCGAAGCGTTGACCCGTATCCCTATCCTCATCTTCTACGGCGACAACATCCCCGACAAACCGGTTCGTTTGCCTGCTCAGGACAGCTGGCGTGCCCGTCTGGAGATGGCGCGCCTGTGGCGTGATGCGGTGAATCGCCATGGCGGTGACGTAAAGCTCATTCATTTGCCGGAGATCGGGATCAAGGGCAATAGCCACTTCCCGTTTTCGGACATGAACAACATCGAGATCGCGGACCTGGTTTCGACCTTTCTCGCAGAAAAAAATCTTGATTGATTACGCGCGCGGCAATGGCTGCCGTGCACCTTGGAAACAGGAATTGGCAGGAATATTCATATGACGCGAACCACGATAAAGGCCACATTCCTGGCCGCCATGATCGGGATGTCCGGAGCCGAAGTCGAGGCAGGGGACTACAAGCAGAATCCATTCACATTGACCTACGGTGGCGCGCTGACGAAGAACGAGCCCGGCAAGGTCAACATCCATCCGGTCACCTACAAACTCAATGGCCTGGACATTGCCGCCAACGTTTACACCCCCGCGAACTATGACTCGGCGAAGAAGTACCCGGTTGTTGTCGTGGCACACCCCAATGGCGGGGTGAAGGAGCAAGTCGCAGGCCTGTATGCACAGCGTCTGGCAGATCAGGGCTACATCACGATCACTGCGGATGCGGCGTATCAGGGAGGCAGTGGCGGTCAGCCGCGCAACGTCGACAAACCGGCGAACCGCGTTGAAGACATCCATGGCATGGCGGATTTTATCGCTGGCTATCCGGGCGCCGACGGCTCGCGTTTGGGCTTGCTCGGTATCTGCGGCGGTGGCGGCTATTCATTGAAGGCGGCGCAAACCGACAAGCGCTTCCAGTCCATCGCAACGGTGAGCATGTTCAATTCCGGACTGGTACGGCGCAATGGCTACAGGGATTCGCAGCTGTCCACCGTTCAGGAGCGTTTACGGCAGGCTTCGGCTGCCCGTGCCCAGGAAGCGGCAGGCGGAGAAATTCTCTACACCGGCGATGCCAAACTCACCGACGAGCAGATCGCCAAGCTGCCATTTGATTTGTATCGGCAGGGTTTTGAGTACTACGGCAAGACTCATGCTCACCCCAACTCGACCTTCAGATACACCCTGAGCAGCCTGCTGGACCTGATGAGCTTCGATGCGACGGATCAGATCGAACTCATCGACAAGCCGTTGCTGATGATCGCGGGCAGCAAGGCGGACAGCCTGTATATGTCGGAGCAAGCCTTTGCCAAGGCCACCGGTACTCAGGACAAGAAGCTGTTCACGATTGATGGCGCAACACATATCGAAACCTATTGGGTGCCTGAGTATGTGGACGTCGCCATTGCGCAGTTGAACGCGTTTTACGCCAGAACGCTCTGACTTGGGGGGCATTATGAAAAACACTCTTTTGGGTATCGCAGTTTGCGTCGCAGCGCCCTTCGCCAGCGCTGCGGGTGCTGAAAATGCCGGTGAGTCCCGGTCCGTTCAGCAGATCAGTCGCGCAGGCTCCCAATCTTCCACAGCGGGACCGGCGGATTATTTTACCGGGCAAGTGCGCGTCGACCCCTTGTTCCCCGTCACGAATGAAATCAATGCGTCCAGCGCCTACGTGACCTTCGAGCCGGGGGCGCGTTCGGCCTGGCACACCCATCCCGCAGGCCAGCGATTGGTGGTGGTTTCCGGTGTGGGTTTGACCCAGGAGTGGGGCAAGCCTGTGCAGGAAATCCTCCCCGGCGACGTGATCGTCTGCCCGCCGGGCGTCAAGCATTGGCACGGCGCCGCACCGTCAAGTGCCATGACCCACCTGGCGGTGACCGGTGCTGTGAATGGCAAAAGTGTGGATTGGCTGGAGAAAGTCACCGACGATCAATACCGCGCCTACGAACCCGTGACGCCGACATCAATGTCCACCGAAAATCTCGCTTCCGAGGTGCTGTCCGCGAGGCAGCAAGCCATCCCGCTGATTGCTGCCCACATGGCCAGCAGCAACATGCCGGGGCTGAATGCTGCATTGAATCAGGGGCTGGACGCGGGCCTGACCGTCAGCGAGGCGAAGGAAATACTGGTGCAACTCTACGCTTACACCGGTTTTCCACGCAGTCTCAACGCACTTGGCGAGCTGATGAGGGTTGTGGAGGCGCGCAAGAAAAACGGCATCCAGGACGATCCGGGGCGTGGGCCCGGTCGCGTCATTCCTACCGGTGGTGAACTGCTGTCGGTGGGCAAGGCCAATCAGACCCGTATTGCCGGTGCGCCTGTTCAGGGCCCGCTGTTCGACTTCGCCCCTGTCATCAACCAGTACCTGCAGGCGCATTTGTTCGGCGATATTTTCGAGCGCGACAACCTGGACTGGCAAAGTCGTGAGTTGGCCACGGTCGCAGCGTTGGCCGTCACTCCCGGTGTGGAGTCACAGCTGCGTTCGCACATGGCCGCGAGCCTGCGGGTCGGCCTGAGCGTTTCGCAATTGCGTCAATTGGTCCGACTGCTGGCTGAGCATGGTCATGCGGATGCGGCCAAACGTGCCGACGCGGCGCTGAATGCTGCCCAGGCAAATCAGCCCAAATAGCGCAGGGCTTCGCGCAGCAGTGCGAAGGCGGGCGAGCTCTGGCGTCGGCTCGGGTAGTAGAGGTGGTACCCCGAGAACGGCTCGCACCAGTCCGCGAGCACGCGAATCAACCGGCCTTGCGCAACATGCTCCTGCACCAGGTCTTCGGGCATATAGGCCAGCCCCAACCCCTGAAGGGCGGCCTCCATGCGCATGGCGATGTTGTTGAACACCATTTGGCCTTCGACGCGTACGTTCAGTTCTTGCCCATCCTTCTCGAACTCCCAGAGAAAGAGGCCGCCGTAGGTGGGCATGCGCAGCGTAATGCAGTTGTGCTGCATGAGGTCGCTTGGGATGTCTGGCTTTGAATGCCGGGCGAAATACGCCGGGGAGCCGACAACCGCCATGCGCATGTCGGGACCGATGCGCATGGCGATCATGTCTTTGGCGACCTGTTCACCCAGCCGAACACCAGCGTCGAAGCCTTCCGCCACAATGTCAGTCAGGCCGTAGTCGACGATGATTTCGATATTGAGATCGGGATTGTCGGGCAGCAGCTTCGCGAGTACCGGTTGCAGGACCGTAATCGCGGAATGCTCGCCGGCCGTGATACGCAGTTTGCCTGCGGGCTTGTCGCGGAATTCGCTGAGCAATGCCAGCTCGATGTCGATCTCTTCGAACCTTGGGGCGATCACTTTCAGCAGATGTTCGCCCGCTTCCGTGGGGGATACGCTGCGCGTGGTTCGAGACAGTAATCTGACGCCCAGTCGCTCCTCCAGTTGGCGCATGGCCCGGCTCAATGCGGGCTGTGACATGCCCAGCCTGGCAGCGGCGCGGGTGAAACTGCGCTCCTGCGCCACGGCCGAGAAGATCGCGAGTTGGTCGTAGCTTTCAACGGTCATTTGTACGTCCCTGGGTCACGTTTCCAAAGAGGAACGAGGAGCTTACCTTGAGGCCTGCGAAAGCGCTTTGCAGGATGTCGAAAAGACCGCGTCACGTCAGGTTGTTCAGCAACCACTCGATAAAACTGCGCGCCAACGGATTGTTCTCACTGTCCCGGTGAGTCAGCAACGCCCAGTTCGGCCCGCGAATGGTTTCCTCCACCAACGGTTGCAGCAGTCCGTTGTCACGCGCCTGTCGACTCAGCAACTGGCTGACCAGCGCAATCCCTAACCCCGTGCACGCCGCGTCCAGTAGCAACCCGGGGTCGGAAAAATTCAAGCCCTGATCCTTCTGCCCCACATCGATGCCGGCCTCGACGTCCCAATGGCTCCAGTCCATTTCCCGCTCGCCGTGCAGGGTGGTGCGCTGTTCGATGGGCACGGCCAATACGTCGGGGTGACACGCGGGATAGAGGCGGTCGGCGTGCAGCACCTTGAAGCTGCATTCGGCCTGGGAGCTGATGTCATCGCGCACCGCGAGGTCGATGGTCTGGGTGGTCATGTCCGGGACTTCATCGGTGCTGAAAATCCACAGATCGACTTCCGGATGCTGCCGGCGAAAATCCCCCAGGCGTGGCAGCAGCCAATGACGAGCGAACGTCGGCGTGGTGTTGAGCACCAGTTGATTGGGTTTCTGGTATTGCCCGAGGCGACGAATGCCGACCGACAACTGCTGCAACAACGCCTGCGTGGTGCTGAGCAGATCGTGGCCGGCATCGGTCAGGCTGACGCTGCGTCCACTGCGAAAAAACAGCGGCTGCTCAAGGTACGCCTCAAGCGTTCGAATCTGCTGGCTGATCGCCGATTGGGTCAGGTGCAGCTCGTCAGCGGCCTTGTGAAAACTGCCCAGGCGGGCAGCGGCTTCAAAGCCGCGAAGGGTGCTGAGCGGGGGCCAGTGCTTGAGCATATTGATAAGTTCCTCTAATCACTTTTCTGCAAAATCCATCGTTTGTTAGCCCGTTTTTACAGTCGTAGCATGCATGCCAAGACCGCAAAGGTCATTTTCATTGAACACAATGACTTAACTCAAGGGCGATTGTCATGCAGCAGAACGAACTTCAGAACAGCGGCTGGTTGATGCCGGCAGAATGGGTAAAGCACGCAGCGACCTGGATGGTCTGGCCACACAATCAGGCACTCTGGGAGTCGGGTTGGCGCGTCACCCTCGCCCAAGTGCAAAAGGACTTCGCCGGCGTAGCCAACGCCATCGCCCGTTTCGAACCGGTGAAAATGGTCGTTGATCCGTCGGCTGTCGCGAGTGCCAAGGCGCTTTGTGGTCCGAACATCGAGCTTATCGAATTGGCGGTAAACGACAGTTGGTGCCGCGACTCCGGCCCAAGCTTCATCTGCCACCCGCAGCAAGGGTTGGCCGGTGTGAGTTGGCGCTTCAACGCGTGGGGCGGTAAGTCGGCGCACGATCTGGATGAAGGCCTGGCGCGCCGTGCACTCAATCACCTGGGCTTGCCGTGCTTCGGCACACCGCTGAGTAACGAAGGCGGGGCGATCCATGTCGATGGCGAGGGCACGCTGATCACCACCGAGTCGGTGTTGCTCAATCCCAATCGCAACCCCGGGATGACCAAGGCTGAGATGGAGGAGATTTTCACGCGTCTGCTGGGCGTGAAGAAAACCATCTGGCTGCCGGGTGATCCGGACTACGTGACCGGCGACATGACTGACGGCCATGTCGATGGTGTCTGCGCATTCGCACGCCCCGGCGTGTTGCTGGTGGACGCGACACACGACAAACAGTCGGTGTATGCCGAAGTGGCTCGCGAGAATCGCCGTGCGCTGGAACTGGCCACCGATGCCCAAGGCCGGAAGTTCGAGCTGATCGAACTCTATGAAGCCACTGACGCAGTGGACACTGAAGCTGAAGTGTTCTGCGCCTCCTACACCAACTTCTACATCGCCAACGACGCGATCATCATGCCGGCCTACGGCATCGATGCCGACCACGCAGCGGCCGAAGTGTTGGCCCAGGCGTTCCCTGGGCGTGAAGTGGTGCCGGTGCGGATCAACCATCTGGCCCATGGCGGCGGCGGGGTACATTGCATCACCCAGCAACAGCCTGCCTGGCCAGTGAAGGGTTGATGCCATGACTCTATTGACGATTGCCACCACCCAAATGCCCTGCACCTGGGACTTGCCGCACAACCTCGACCTTGCCGAGCAGTTGGTTCGCGAGGCCGCGGCGAAGGGCGCTCAGGTCATCCTGTTGCAGGAGCTGTTTGCCACGCCGTATTTCTGCATCGAGCAAAGCCACAAACACTTGGCACTGGCCGAAGAATATCAATACAGCCGTGTACTCAAACGCTTTGCCGCCTTGGCCAAGGAGTTGGGCGTGGTGTTGCCGCTGAGCTGGTTCGAGAAGGCCGGCAATGCCTATTTCAATTCTCTGAGCGTGGCCGATGCCGACGGGCGCTTGTTGGGCGTGTATCGCAAGACCCACATCCCCAACGCCATCGGTTATCAGGAGAAGGAATACTTCAGCCCCGGCGATACCGGTTTCCGGGTCTGGGACACCGCGTTCGGGCGCCTCGGTGTGGGGATCTGCTGGGATCAGTGGTTCCCCGAGACCGCGCGTTGCCTGGCGTTGATGGGCGCTGAAGTCTTGCTGTTTCCCACCGCCATCGGTTCTGAACCTGGCTGCGCCGAGCTGGATTCTCGTGACCACTGGCAGATGACCATGCGTGGCCATGCGGCCGCGAACATCCTGCCGGTGGTGGCCGCCAATCGCGTCGGTCGAGAAGCGGCGACCACCGATCCGACCTTGCAAATGGGCTTCTATGGCTCGTCGTTCATCTGCAATCACAAGGGCAAACTGCTCGCCGAGGCCGACCGTGACAGCACCGGCGTGCTGGTGCACAGCCTGGACTTGAGCGCCATGCGCGAAGAGCGCCTGAGCTGGGGCATCTACCGCGACCGTCGCCCTGAGATGTACGGGGCGCTGTTGAGTCAGGACGGTCGTCACCTTCATGCACGCTGGAACACTCAAGGAGTTTGATATGGGCATTGCGCACACGTTGTTGCTCGGCACCTTGGGGTTGGCACTGGCCTCGTCGTCGCTGCACGCCGAAGAGAAAACCCTCAGGCTGTACAACTGGGCCGATTATTTTGCCGAGGACACGCTGGCGAAATTCACCGCTGAAACCGGGATCAAAGTGATCTATGACGTCATGGATGGCAGCGAAACGCTGGAAGCCAAGATGCTCGCCGGTGGCAGCGGTTATGACCTGATCTTCCCCGGCGACACGGTGGCCGAACGCTTGATGCGCGCCGGCAGCCTGCTGCCGCTGGACCGCAGCAAACTCACCGCGCTGGACGACATCGAGCCCGGTTTGCAGAAACTGCGCAGGCAGTATGAAACCTCGAGTCAGGCCACCGTGCCTTACACGTGGGGCACCATCGGCCTGACCTACAATGATGAGCAGATCAAACAGCGCTTGCCCGATGCTCCGGTCAACAGCCTCGATATGTTGTTCAAGCCGGAGCTGGCCGGAAAGTTTGCCGACTGCGGTATTTCGATGATCGACTCACCGGACGAAGTGCTCGCCGTGGTCCTCAATTACCTCGGTCGGGAACCGCGCAGCGCCAGGCCCGAAGACCTCGCGGCGGCGAGTGAATTGCTGATGAAATTGCGGCCACACATTCGCAAGTTCCAGTCGCAGCCAGTGACCGATCTGGTTAATGGCAACCTGTGCGTGTCGCTCGGTTACAGCGGCGACATGACCCAGGCGCAACGGACGTCAGACAGCGCCGGAAAAAGCACCCGATTCGAGTACCGCATCCCCCGTGAAGGCACCACCGTGTGGATGGACACCATGGCGATTCCGGTCGATGCGAAACATCCGGAGTACGCTTATGCGTTCATCAACTTCGTCATGCGCCCGCAGAACATGGCCGACATCAGTAACTTCACTGGCTACCCGACCTCCAATGCCAAGGCGCGGCCGAGCGTCGATGCGACAATGCGCAACAACCCGGACATCTATCTTGATGAAGCCACCTATGCGCGGCTGATTCCGGGCAAGGACATCCCACAATCCGATATGCGCGCGCGGATGCGCACCTGGACCAAGTTCAAGACGGCCACCGCGAAATGAGTTCACTTTCCAAGGATCAATACATGTCGACGCGTCGCGAGTTCATCAAGCAGGTTTCGGTCGTGGCGGGGATGGGGGCGGTTGCCTCCATCGGTTTTGGCCTGACGCCTTTGTCCGCGCACGCAGCCACCCAAGTCGGTTGGCGCATGCCGGATGAGGGTGATCGCCACGAGCGGGCCTTCATCGCTTTTGGTGCACAAGAGGCGATCTGGGAGGATTTCACCGCTGACGTGCAAGCGGCCATTGGCCTGATTGCGCGCACCATTGCCCGCCATGAACCGGTCACCGTTTTCTGTCGCGAGCACGAGCGACGTCTGGCCGAGGAGCATTGCGGCAAGAGCAACATCACCTATGTCGTCACCGAACTCGACGACATCTGGATGCGCGACATCGGCGCCAACTTCGTCATTGATGACAAGGGCGAACTTGGCGCCGTGGATTTCAACTTCAATGGCTGGGGCAACAAACAGCAGCACAGCGAAGATGCGCAGCTGGCGGCACAGGTGGCCGATGCCACGGATGCGCGTTACCTGCGCAGCGAACTGGTGGGCGAGGGCGGCGGCATCGAAGTGGATGGTCACGGCACCGGGATCATGACCGAGAGCAGCTGGATCAATAAAAATCGCAACCCGGACTGGAGCAGGGCCGAGGTCGAGCAGGAGCTGAAGGATCGACTCGGCCTGCGCAAAATCATTTGGCTGCCGGGTATCAAAGGCAAGGACATTACCGATGCGCATGTCGATTTCTACGCGCGTTTCGTCAAGCCCGGCGTGGTAATCGCCAACCTCGACAATGATCCCGAGTCATACGATTACAAGGTCACGCGGGCTCATCTGGACATTCTGAAAAATGCCACGGATGCGGATGGCCGCAAGCTGCAGGTGCATACGGTGTCGCCGCCGCTCAATCCACGAAAGAGCAGGTTCAACCGCAACAACCCGGACTTTGCAGCGGGCTATATCAACTACTTCGTGATCAACGACGCGGTGATTGCGCCGGAGTTTGGTGACAAGGCGGCAGATGCAAAAGCCTTTGATCTGTTGTCCGGGCTCTATCCGGATCGAGAAGTGGTGCAGCTCAACATCGACGCAATTTCCGCTGGTGGTGGCGGTATTCATTGTGTGACCAGTCATCAGCCGTTGGTTTAGTCTGCGATGCTCCACTGCTTGAGCCTGGTCGGGAGCTTTGTATGAAGATTGGCGTGATTTCCGATACCCATGGATTGCTCCGCCCTGAGGCCCTTGCGGCTTTGGAGGGGTGTGAACGGATCATTCATGCGGGCGACATCGGTAGCTCTGAAATCCTTGAGCAGCTGGGGGCAATCGCTCCATTGCACGTCGTGCGCGGGAACAATGATCTTGATGCTCCCTGGGCAAAGGATCTTGCAGATTGCCTGCGTTTCGACCTCAACGGGTGGGAGGCATTGCTGGTGCATGACCTCGCCGATGTCCCGGCCGTGCTTGATGCGACGGTCAAACTGGTGATCACCGGCCATTCGCACAAGCCGCGCATCGAATGGCGCGGTGAAGTGCTTTATCTCAATCCCGGCAGTGCGGGACGCAGGCGCTTCAAACTGCCGGTGACGCTGGCGTTGCTGGAGGTATTCGAGACTGCTTTAGAACCGCGCCTGGTCTCGCTGCTGGAGTGAAGTGCGCGAAGCAACAATGGCTCGTTTACGGGATTGGGTGAGGCTCGGTCTTGCGTACACCGCTGCACTGTAGGAGCCGGCTTGCTGGCGATGGACTCACAGGTGCCGCGTTTATTCTGTAGAAACGCTTAATCGTTAACGACCATCGCCGGCAAGCCGGCTCCTACAGGATTGGGGTGAGGCTGGGGCTTGCGTACACCGCTGCACTGTAGGAGCCAGCTTGCCGGCGATGGTCGTTAACGATTAAGCGTTTATCCTGTAGATACGTTTAATCGTTGACGACCATCGCCGGCAAGCCGGCTCCTACAGGGTTTAGGTGAGGCTGGGTCTTGCGTACACCGCTGCACTGTAGGAGCTGGCTTGCTGGCGATGGATTCACAGGCGTCGCGTTTATTCTGCAGAAACGCTTAATCGTTAACGACCATCGCCGGCAAGCCGGCTCCTACAGGATTTGGGGGAGGCTGGGTCTTGCGTACACCGCTGCACTGTAGGAGCCAGCTTGCTGGCGATGGACTCACAGGCGCCGCGTTTATTCTGTAGAAACGCTTAATCGTTAACGACCATCGCCGGCAAGCCAGCTCCTACAGGGTTTGGGTGAGGCCCGGTCTTGCATACACCGCTGCACTGTAGGAGCTGGCTTGCCAGCGATGGACTCACAGGCGCCGCGTTTACCCTGTAGAAACGCTTAATCGTTAACGACCATCGCCAGCAAGCCGGCTCCTACAGGGTTTGGGTGGGGCTGGTTCTTGTGTGCGCCACTGCACTGTAGGAGCCGGCTTGCTGGCGATCCAGGCGACGCGGTGCATCGACGGACGTCGTCATATCTGCGCCAGCAACCAGGTACGGAACGCGATCAGCGACGGCAGCCTTTCGTTGCGCGGTGGATAGGTCAGGTAGTAACTGCGCTGGCTGGCGAAGGGTTGGTCCAGGCTGATCAACTCGGCGTTGGCCAGTTCGTCGGTCACCAGGATGCGCGGCACCAGACCGATACCAATGCCCGCTCTCACGGCCTGGATCAAGTGTGAAGTGAGTTCGAAACTCGGCCCCAGCCGCATCATTCGATGGGGCAGGCCGTGGTGGCTGAACCACTCGCCCCAGACGTTGGCGTTGTTCGCGACGTTGAGCAGCGTCTGCCCGCCAATGCGTTCCGGGGTCCAGGCGTCATGGGCCTCGGCCGCTTCTGGAGAAATGATCACCATCAACTCTTCCGTGTGCAGGCGATGGCTGATCAGGCCCGGCGAGTCGGCCGTGCCGACGACGATCGCGGCATCGATGCCACTGGTTTCGAAGTCGATGGCTTCGATCCGGGAGTTGATGTGCACCAGCATGCCGGGATGGGTTTTGTAGAAGTCATGAAGACGCGGCAATAACCACTTCGAACCGAACGTGGGCAATGTGGCCAGGCGCAAGGTGCCGCTGCCTGACTGGTAAGCCAGCGCCTGCAATGTGGCGCTGCGGATGCGCCCGAGCGCGTCGCTCATTTCCCGCTGGTAAAGACGACCGACGTCGGTCAATTGCACCTGCCGACCTTCGCGACGAAACAGCGTCAGGCCCAGTTGCTGCTCCAGCGCCTGGACTTGCCGGCTGACGGCGCTTTGGGTCAGTGACAGCTCCAGCGCGGCGCGGGTATAGCTTTCATGCCGGGCGGCGGCTTCAAACGCCAGCAGCAAGGACATGGACGGGGTGAGATGGCGGTAATTCATTCGTAAAAGTCATCGATAGCGGCAGGATTATCCGTTTGTTCGGCGTCGGAACCTGCAGGATCATTGGCTTGGCCGACGACCTGAGGCTGACCTATTAATGCTCAGGCGACAAGTATTTTGATTTCCGTGATTAGACCTACAAGAGATTCTCCAGCGATGATCGCCCAGTTGCCTACCGCTGCACCCGCCGCACAGTACCCGGAATTCCTCCAGGCCTTGCGTGCCGCCGGTTTCCGCGGTCAGCTCAGTGCCGACTACGCCACCCGCACCGTGCTGGCGACCGACAACTCGATTTACCAGCGTCTGCCGCAAGCGGCGGTGTTCCCACTGGATGCAGACGACATCGTGTGCATCGCGACATTGATGGCCGAACCGCGCTTTCGCCAGATCAAGCTAACCCCGCGAGGCGGCGGCACCGGCACCAACGGCCAGTCGCTGACCGACGGCATCGTGGTTGACCTGTCGCGACACATGAACACCATCCTCGAAATCAACGTCGCCGAACGTTGGGTGCGGGTGCAGGCCGGCGTGGTCAAAGACCAGCTCAATGCCGCGCTCAAACCTCATGGATTGTTTTTCGCCCCGGAACTGTCGACGTCCAACCGGGCCACCGTTGGCGGCATGATCAACACGGACGCCAGCGGCCAGGGCAGTTGCACCTACGGCAAGACCCGCGATCATGTGCTGGAACTGCACAGCGTACTGCTCGGCGGTGAGCGCCTGCACAGCCAGCCGCTGTCCGACGCACAGCTGGAAGCGGCGTGTGCGCAGCTCGGCCGTATCGGCGAGGTGTACCGCACCGCACGGCAGATCCAGGAAACCCAGGCCGAGCTGATCGAGGCGGTGTTCCCCAAACTCAATCGCTGCCTGACCGGTTACGACCTGGCGCACCTGCGCGACGAGCAGGGGCGTTTCAACCTCAATAGCGTGCTGTGCGGTGCGGAAGGTTCGTTGAGTTACCTCGTCGAAGCCAAACTCAACGTGCTGCCGATTCCCAAGTATTCGGTGCTGGTGAACGTGCGCTACAGCAGCTTCATGGATGCGCTGCGCGATGCCAATGCATTGCTGGCGCACAAGCCGCTGTCCATCGAAACCGTGGACTCCAAAGTGTTGCTGCTGGCGATGAAAGACATCGTCTGGCACAGCGTCGCCGAGTATTTTCCGACGGATGCCGAGCGCCCGACGCTGGGTATCAACCTGGTTGAATTCAGCGGCGAAGACCTGTCGGAGGTGAACGCTCGCGTGGCGTCGTTCGTGACGCATTTGCAGGCCGATACGACGATCGAACGGCTGGGCCACACGCTGGCCGAAGGTGCTGAAGCGGTGACCCGTGTCTACACCATGCGTAAACGCTCCGTCGGGTTATTGGGCAACGTCGAAGGGGAAGTCCGCCCGCAGCCGTTTGTTGAAGACACCGCCGTACCGCCTGAGAAACTCGCCGACTACATCACCGAGTTCCGCGCATTGCTCGACAGCCATGGCCTGGCCTACGGCATGTTCGGCCACGTCGATGCCGGCGTGTTGCATGTGCGTCCGGCGCTGGACATGAAAGACCCGAAGCAGGCCGCGCTGGTCAAGCCGATTTCTGATGCCGTGGCCGAGCTGACCCGGCGTTATGGCGGGCTGTTGTGGGGCGAGCATGGCAAGGGTTTGCGCTCGGAATACGTCCCCGATTTCTTTGGCGAACTGTACCCGGCGCTGCAATCGCTCAAGGGCGCGTTCGACCCGCACAATCAGCTCAATCCCGGCAAGATCTGCACCCCGCCGGATGCGGCCCAAGGCTTGCTCAAGGTCAACGAAGTGACGCTGCGCGGTGATCTGGATCGGCAAATCGACGAGCGCGTGTGGCAGAGTTTCGGCAGCGCCGTGCACTGCAACGGCAACGGCGCTTGCTACAACTATGACCCCAACGATGCGATGTGCCCGTCGTGGAAAGCCACCCGGGAGCGCCAGCATTCGCCGAAGGGCAGGGCGTCATTGATTCGCGAGTGGTTGCGTCTGCAAGGCGCGGCCAATATTGATGTGTTGCAAGCGGCCCGGGGCAAGTTGACGTGGTTGAGCGGGTTGCCGACGCGACTGCGCAACAACCTGGCGCGCTCGCGCGGCGAGGCGGATTTCTCTCATGAAGTGTACGACGCCATGGCCGGCTGCCTGGCCTGCAAATCCTGCGCGGGACAATGCCCGGTCAAGGTCAATGTCCCGGAATTCCGCTCGCGTTTTCTCGAGCTGTATCACGGTCGCTATCAACGCCCGATGCGCGATTATCTGATCGGCTCGCTGGAGTTCACCATTCCCTACATGGCCTACGCGCCGGGCCTGTACAACGCGGTGATGGGGTCGAAATGGGTGAGTCGTTTGCTGGAGCGACACGTCGGCATGCTCGACAGTCCGCTGATCCACCGCTTCGACCTGCAGAACACGTTGACCCGCTGCAAAGTCGCTGTCGCCAGCGTGCCCGCCCTGCGCGAACTGACTGCCGCACAACGTGAGCGAAGCGTGGTGTTGGTGCAGGACGCCTTCACCCGCTACTTTGAAACACCGCTGCTGGCGAGCTATATCCAGTTGGCGCATCAGTTGGGCTACCGCGTGTTTCTGGCGCCCTACAGTGCCAACGGCAAGCCTTTGCACGTGCAGGGTTTCCTCGGTGCATTCGCCAAAGCGGCGATCCGCAACGCCAATCAGCTCAAGGCCCTGGCCGACTGTGGCGTGCCGTTGGTTGGCCTGGACCCGGCGATGACGCTGGTCTATCGCCAGGAATATCAGAAAGTGCCGGGCCTCGACGGCTGCCCGAAAGTCTTGCTGCCCCAGGAGTGGCTGGTTGATGCGTTGCCCGAAAGGTCCCGTCACGCTGATAAGACGTTCCGTTTGATGGCGCACTGCACCGAGAAGACCAACGTCCCGGCCAGCACCTCGCAATGGGAAACCGTGTTTGCCAGGCTTGGGCTGAAGCTGGTGACCGAGGCAACCGGCTGTTGCGGCATGTCGGGCACCTACGGCCATGAAGCGCGTAACCAGGAGACCTCGCGGACTATTTTCGAGCAATCATGGGCGGGCAAGCTGGACAAGGCGGGTGAAGCGCTGGCGACGGGGTATTCGTGCCGCAACCAGGTCAAGCGCCTGGCCAGCAAGCAACTGCGTCACCCGCTGGAGGTGGTGTTGGAGCATGTGCTCGTTGAGTGAAGGGGGATTGCGTCGTCCGTTGGATGGCCGGGTTACCGCTCACGTCCTCGAGTCTCGGCCAGAATGCGAGCGGCATCCCGCGCCGGCGGCAATCCGAATACGCGGGCGTAATCACGGCTGAATTGAGTGGCGCTTTCGTAGCCGACATCGAATGCCGCACTCGTGACGCTCTTCGCACTGGACACCAGCAGCGTGCGTGCCTGAAGCAATCGCACTCGCTTTTGGTACTGCAAGGGGCTCAGCGTCGTCACCGCCTTGAAGTGACGGTGAAAGGCAGACACGCTCATCGCCGCCTTCTGCGCCAGTGCCTCCACTCGAATGGGTTCGGCGAAGTACTGCCGAATCCACTGGATGGCCAGGCTGACCCGTGCCATGGCGGTATCCGGTGCCGCAATTTCACGCAGCATCCAGCCATGAGGACCTTGCAGCACACGGTACAGGATCTCCCGTTCGTAAACGGGAGCGAGCGCTGCAATCTCCTCGGGGCTTTCCATCAGTCGCAGCATGCGAACCCATGCATCCATCAATTGCGGAGTGACGGCGGCCACTGAAAATCCCGGGTCGTTCTCGTAACGTCCAACGGGTTTTGGCAGGTCGGCCAGCAGCGTCGAGAGCACCATCGGGTCAAGTGTCAGGCTGACCGCAAGATAGGGCTCGCCCGAGACCGCCGGGTGCACGCTTCCCACCGCAGGCAATTCGATGGACATCACAAAATACGTCGCCGGGTCGTAGTGCAGCGTGCGATCGCCGACGGTCATCGATTTGCTGCCCTGGAGGATCAGGTTGATCATCGGATCGTAGACGGCAGCGAGCATGTGTTCGGGAATTTCGCCCTGGACCATGGCCACGCGCGGGATACCCGTTTCAGTGCGGCGGTTCTCGGCCTTTGACGCCAACGCCCGAAGTTCGATCAGTTGTGTGTTCATGGGCGCATGCTGATCTGTGGGGCACACGGGCGCAAGTAAAAAGCAGAAACAGGCAGGAATCGGGCAGGAACGGCTGCGTGCTCGACGTGGGTCATGGTTACTGTGGTCGCTCATCTCATCGACAGCGGAGCATCACATGGGCGTTATGGTCATCACCGGAGGCAGCCGTGGCATCGGCGCCAGCACCGCCGAACAGTGTGCGCGGCAGGGCATGGGCGTCATCCTCACCTATAAGACTAATGGGCAGGCCGCACAGTCTGTTGCAAGTCGCATCGAGCTGGCGGGTGGCAAGGCGGTGGCGCTGGAACTGGATGTCGCCGATGTCAGTAGCTTTGGGACATTTCGTACTGCCGTCGTGCAGGCATTGCAGGTGACCTGGGGCGTGAGCACCCTGAGTGGTCTGGTCAACAACGCGGGCCACGGCTTGTTCAATCCGCTTGAATCGGTCACTGAATCACAGTTCGACAGTTTGCTGAACGTCCACCTCAAGGGCCCGTTCTTCCTCACCCAAGCCTTGCTCCCATTGATGGAGGAGGGCGCCGGCATCGTCAATCTGACCAGTGCGACCACCCGTGTGGCGACGGCGGGCGTTGCACCTTACGCCGCCTTCAAGGGTGGGCTGGACGTGCTCACCCGGTACATGGCCAAGGAATTCGGCGCCCGCCGCATTCGGGCCAATGCCGTCTCGCCCGGGGCGATCCGAACCGAGTTGGGTGGTGGCTTGAATGACGAGTTCGAGGCGTTGCTGGCCTCGCAAACGGCGCTTGGCCGGGTGGGCGAACCGCAAGACGTGGCGCGGGTGATCGCCATGCTCCTGTCGGAGGAAGGGCGCTGGATCAATGCCCAGACTATCGAAGTCGCCGGCGGTTACATCATCTGAACAGGGGGACTGATACATGCTTGATCACATCTTCATTTCCGTCACTGATATCGAGCGCTCGATCCGGTTCTACGACGCCGCACTCATGCCGCTTGGTATTACTGCGCGGCTCGATTTCGACGGCAAGGACGGTCCGCCAGGCCATCCGGACCTCAAGGGTTTCGGCGCCAACGGACGGATGTTTTTCTGGTTGCGCGAGGGTGTCGTCGAAGGGCGGGCGGTGCACGTGGGGTTCGTGGCGAGCAGCAAAGCCGAGGTCGACGCAGCTTATGCCGCCGCCATGAAGCATGGCGCAATCGACAATGGCGCACCCGGCGCACGCCTGCATTACGACCCGAACTATTACGCGGCCAACGTCCTTGATCCGGACGGTTACAGCCTCGAATTTGTCTACAAGAACTGGCAGCACACTCAATGAAAAAATTAATGATCTACGGCGCGACCGGTTATACCGGACACATGGCTGCCGAGCATGCCAAGGCGCTGGGGCTGGACGTTGTGATCGCTGGGCGAAATGCCGACAGGTTGATGCCGCTCGCTGCGCAACTGGACGTTACTTACCGGGTCTTTGCGCCCGACATGCTGACAGTGCAATCCCTGGAAGGTATTGGCGTTCTGCTGAATTTCGCCGGGCCTTTTGCACAGACAGCGGGGCCATTGATGCTGGCCTGTATCGAGGCAGGGGTCGACTATCTGGATATCACGGCCGAGATCAATGTCTATCGGCTGGCGGAACGGCTTGGCGCGCAAGCTGCCGAGGCGGACGTGATGCTGTTGCCCGGAGTGGGTTGGGACGTGGTGCCGACAGACTGCCTGGCGATGCATGTCGCTCGCCGTGTGCAGGGTCCGCAGTCACTGCGGGTGGCGCTTCAGGTCGCAGGCTCCATGTCACGCGGATCAGCCTTGAGTGTCAGCGAGATCATGGGCGCGGGCCTTTTGGCGCGTGTCGGCGGTGAACTGGTTTCGACCCCCGATGCACAACCGGAACACTTCGACTTCGGCGATGGCCCGGTGCTGTGTGCGCCGCTGTCGTTCGGCGATCTGGTTACCGGGTGGCACTCCACCGGCATCCCCGATATCGCCATGTTCGTGCACATCACGGGTGATGCTTTCCCCGAAGGCGATCTGTCTCAACTTCCCGACGGCCCGAGTGCACAGCAGCGTGAAGCTCATCGAGCCCGGGCAGTCGCCGAAGTCACCGGTGCGGATGGCAGCGTTGCACGTTCGGTCATAGAGACCGTCAACGGATACACCTACACGCCGTTGGCGGCGGTGGAGGTTGCGCGTCGGGTATTGAATAACGAACGGCGACCGGGCTTCGAAACGCCGGCACGACTGCTCGGGATGGGCTTCGCACAGACGATCGCCGGGACGACGATCAGTGATTGTTAGAATCGCGGTTCATTGCAACTCGATCTCACGTTCATCGAACGCTGTCTGCGCCTGCATGACCGCGTCCAGGTGATTGAACGTCCAGAGATACAACGCGCGGAACGGTTCTTCCAGCGTGCGCCCCAATGGCGTGATGCTGTATTCCACCGCGATCTGCGAGGACGGGATCACCCGCCGGGCAAGGATGCCGTTGCGCTCCAGGCGACGCAGGGTCTGGGTCAGCGCCTTTTGGGTAATGCCGTCCAGGCAGCGCTTGAGTTCATTGAAGCGCAGCGGCTTCTCGCACAGCGCGGCGAGTATCAGTACCGACCATTTATCAGCGATCTGATCCAGCAGGAATCGGCTGGAACAATCGACGCCGTTATTTCCGGAGTCGGGCTCGTCTTGAGCCCCCGTCCGATCGCCATTTTCGAGCATGGGGTTTCCTCCGATATACCTGATGACTTCAAAGTGCGTAATTGATATCTGGTATACGAAAGATACCATGCGAGCTCATTTCGAGGAGTCACCCATGTCATTCACAAACCCGACGGAAACCGCAGACAAACTGGCTGTGGTCGAGACCCTTTACCGATTCGCCGCGGGCATCGACCTGCGTGACAGAGATTTGCTGGCGTCAGCTTTCGTCGAAGACGCGGTCTCCGACTTCCGGCCTGCCGCGGCAAAAGCCGGTTTCGATTATCCGGTGCTGGAAGGCCGGGAGTTGATCGTCGCAGCGCTGTCCGATTCGCTCGCCCAGATCGACACGACGCATTCGGTGAGCAATCCCCGGGTCAGCGTTGAAGGTGACAAGGCGCATCTGGAAGCGATCGTTGAAGCACAACATCTGCCTCAAAACGATCATTCGCGCCATTACCTGATGAAAAACCGCTACGACGCCGAACTGGTGCGGCGGGGTGCGGTTTGGCTTATTGAGCGTGTTACGGTCGACAATGTCTGGCGCACGGGTGATCCGGGTGTTCTCTCGGGCGTTTAGCATCGAAAGCGTTCCAAGCAGAGTCTTCATGACACATGTTTACCGGCGAAAAAAGCAATTGTGACGCGCTGTAGGTCAAATTAGAGGTGCCCAGACTTTCGCACGCGACTCTTGGCGTTTGCCTACAAACGTTCAGGAGTTACCTGCTATCCGGATCTTGATGGGCAGTGAATAGTAAGAGGACAGAGCGGGAGAAGTGAGCGGTTGCAGGCGATGGATATTCACCCACGTTCAGCGGCTATCCGGATAGCTGCTCATAGGCTGCTCGCAAAAAAGTGAAAGGATGGATTCATGCTCCAAAACGACCGCGACAATCTGGAGCTCGATAAAATACAAGTCGAAATTCGAAAACTCCTGGTTGAGTCTCGTAAACTCAAGGCGGAAGAAACCAAGCTGAAGCAGGATGCCTTCTGGTACCCGTTTGCAGTGGGGGCAGGTATGGTGACCGCCATCGTAGCCGCTGCGGGCTTTTGGTTTAAGTTATAGGCGCCATACATCGCAAGCGCTTGAGCTTTGCGGTTGCGCAGTCCACATTGCTAACAAAGATTTATGTTCAGATTTGATTTGTGCCGTCAAAGGAAATGCAGCATGCCAATACAACGTAGTAATCAAGACAGCATTGAGCAATTGCACCGTGAAGTAGCTGCTCTGGCTGAAGAAATGCGCAGCCCCACCCCGACCGCACTCCGTACTACGGTAGTCCCGTTTAGCATCGGCGCTGCGTTAGCTTTGACCACGTTTATCGCCGTCGCCCTGGTGGCGAAGCTGATCTGATCTGCCATCGCCCCTCTCTTTATTGCCCTCATTCGTCCTTCTGAGCAGCAGGCCAGGCACTGATCACCGATTGCAGGAACTGCCCGGACAACTCCGGGTTGTCCAACGCCCTGGCAATCAGCATCGCCCCGGCTATCGATGACAGGATGCGCAGCGATTCCTGGTATTTCTCCTCGTGACTTTTCCCCTCGACCAGCGCCATCAGCGTGTCGATCAAGCGCTCGACGCCTTTGGTGAAGGAGTTGCTGACGGTCCCGCCGGCGCGGGCAACATCGGCGCCCAGTGCCGGGATGGGGCAGCCCTCGGTCCAGTTATCCAGGTGCCCTTGCGTCAGGTAACCCTTGATGAGCTCGGGAATGGATTTGGCGTCCTGCCAGTCCTGGATATTGGACTCGAATGTCCGGGTGACGGCTTCTGAAGCCAACTGCTCCTTGCCGCCCGGAAACTGCCCGTAAAAGCCGCCATGGGTCAGGCCCACGGAACGGGACAGTTCACCAATGCCGATGCCGTCGATTCCCTTTTCCCGATACAGCCGGGACGCGGCCGTGAGGATCGCCTCTTTGTTCGCGGCGGCCTGGTCTTTCGTGACTTTCATGAGACTGCTCCTGTCGCCAGGTCGGCATCGCTTGGGAAAAGCTGTGCTGAGAGGCTGGTATTGATGATGCGCGTCATATAAAGTCGCTGCAATGGCTTTTCCGGTATCGACTCAAGTCTGGCGGATTCCCCGCCTGTGGCTCAAGTCAAAAATCTCTACGTGGACCTGCCCCATGAAACGTAATGATCTGCACAGTATCGATCTGAATCTGCTGGTGGTATTCGACACGCTGATTCAGGAGCGAAACCTCACCCGCACTGCTGAGAAACTGTCGCTGGGCCAGCCCGCCATCAGCGCGGCGCTGGTGCGTTTGCGCAAGTTGTTCAACGACCCTTTGTTCGAGCGCATCGGTCGCCGGATGGTGCCCACCCCACGGGCATTGAGTGCGGCGCAGACGCTGGGGCCGGCGCTGGATTGCGTGTGTTCGGCAATCGCTCACACGAGGGGTTAAGCGGACCGGTTCCTTTTTTTGTCATTAAACATGATGGCTATCATTATTGATGATAGCCAACTTCACTCCGTTCGATTCGTCGTGACCTCGCGCGAGGCCGAGAATCCGCAAACTCCCAAACCGTCTGGCGGACACAACCCATGGAACAGTCACTCAAACCTTTGCGTTATCCCTTGGCTGCGTTGGCGCTGCTGATGCTTGCCGCGTGTGAACGTACACCCAGCGCCGCACAGGCTCCGGGGGCGCAGCACGTCACCGTCGCCAAAGTACTCGAACAGCCCATTACCGAGTGGGATGAAGTCACCGCTCGCCTGGAAGCACCGGAAACCGTCGAGGTTCGTCCACGGGTGTCGGGCCAGATCGAACGCGTGACCTTTACCGATGGCGCGCTGGTGAAGAAGGGCGACTTGCTGTTCCAAATTGACCCACGGCCGTTCGAACATGAGGTGCATCGCATCGAGGCGCAGCTGCAACAGGCACGCGCCACCCTGGTCCGCACCGGCAACGAAGCGCAGCGCGGCCAACGTCTATTGAGCAGCAACGCGATCTCCGCCGAGCTGGCCGACACCCGCACGACCACTGCGCAAGAAGCCAGGGCTGGTGTGGATGCCATTCAGGCGCAGCTGGATCTGGCGCGTTTGAACCTCAGCTTCACCCGCGTTACCGCACCGATCACCGGCCGCGTCAGCCGTGCGGAAATCACCGCCGGTAACATCGTGACCGCCGACACAACAGCGCTGACCAGCGTGGTTTCCACGGACAAGGTCTACGCCTATTTCGATGCGGACGAGCGCATGTTCCTCAAGTACAGCCTGCTTTCCCGTCAGGGGCAGCGCGGTCAAGCCACGCCGGTGTACATGGGCCTGTCGAACGAGGAGGGCAACAGCCACCTCGGGCAGATGAATTTTGTCGACAACCAGGTCAATCCGAAAACCGGCACCATCCGTGGTCGTGCGGTGTTCGACAACGCAGACGGTCAGTACACCCCCGGCCTGTATGCCCGGTTGAAACTGGTGGGCAGCGCTGCCTATCCCGGCCTGTTGATCAAGGACGAAGCGGTGGGCACCGACCTCGGCAAAAAATTCGTGCTGGTGGTCGATCAGGACAACAAAGCCGTGTATCGCAGCGTCGATCTGGGGCCGAAGCTTGAAGGCTTGCGCATCGTGCGCAGCGGCTTGCAGAAAGACGATCGCATCGTCATCAACGGCTTGCAGCGCGTGCGGCCCGGCGCCGTGATCGACCCGCAGGATGCGCCGATGGCCAGCCCGGAAACCGTCGCCACACTGGCTCGCCAACGTCAGGCCATCGAAGCCTCCAATCAGCCGGCAGCCGCTAAATCACCTGCCCTGGTGAAAGCGGATTCTGCCGCTGCACCTCGCGGATAAAGGAGCACCGACATGAAGTTCTCCCAGTTCTTTATCACGCGGCCGATCTTCGCGGCGGTGCTGTCGCTGCTGATCCTGATCGCTGGCGCGATCTCGCTGTTCCAGTTGCCGATCAGTGAATATCCGGAAGTGGTTCCACCGACCGTCGTTGTTCACGCCAACTACCCGGGCGCCAACCCGAAAGTCATCGGCGAAACCGTGGCAGCCCCTTTGGAGCAAGCCATCACCGGCGTCGAGAACATGCTGTACATGTCCTCGCAATCCACGGCTGACGGCCGGCTGACCCTGACCGTGACCTTCGCGTTGGGCACCGACCTGGACAACGCCCAGGTCCAGGTCCAGAACCGCGTGACCCGTACCGAGCCCAAGCTGCCCGAGGAAGTGACGCGTATCGGTATCACCGTCGACAAGGCATCACCCGAGCTGACGTTGCTGGTGCACTTGGTGTCGCCGGACAAACGCTACGACATGCTCTACCTGTCCAACTACGCGATCCTCAACGTCAAGGACGAGCTGTCGCGTCTGGAGGGGATCGGCGATGTGAAGATGTTCGGCATCGGCGATTACTCGCTGCGTATCTGGCTCGATCCGGACAAAACCGCCTCGCGCAATCTGACTGCCACTGATGTGGTCACTGCGGTGCGTGAACAGAACCGTCAAGTCGCCGCCGGCCAACTGGGTTCGCCGCCCGCACCGAATGCCACCAGCTTTCAGATGTCGATCAACTCCCAGGGACGGTTGGTCAGCGAAGAAGAGTTTGAAAACGTGATCGTGCGCAGTGGCCCGAACGGCGAAATCACGCGCCTGAAGGACATTGCCCGGATCGAACTGGGTTCCAACCAGTACGCCTTGCGCGCCTTGCTCAACAACCAGGAAGCGGTGGCGATGCCGATCTTCCAGCGGCCAGGTTCCAACGCCATCGACGTCTCCGATCAGGTGCGGGCGAAGATGGCCGAGCTGAAGAAGAACTTCCCGGAAGGCATGGATTACGAGATCGTCTACGACCCGACGATTTTCGTCCGCAGCTCGATTGAGGCGGTGGTGCACACGCTGTTTGAAGCACTGATTCTCGTGGTGCTGGTCGTCATCCTGTTCCTGCAAACCTGGCGTGCTTCGATCATTCCATTGGTGGCCGTGCCCGTGTCGCTGATCGGTACGTTTGCCGTGATGCACCTACTCGGGTTTTCGCTCAACGCGCTGTCGCTGTTCGGCCTGGTACTCGCCATCGGGATCGTGGTCGACGATGCCATTGTGGTGGTGGAGAACGTCGAGCGAAACATTGAATCCGGACTGGAACCGGTCGAAGCGACCAAGAAAGCCATGGGCGAAGTGACCGGGCCGATCATCGCCACGGCGCTGGTGCTGTGCGCGGTGTTCGTGCCTGCGGCTTTCATCTCGGGTCTTACGGGACAGTTCTACAAACAGTTCGCGTTGACCATCGCGATCTCCACGGTGATCTCGGCGTTCAACTCCCTGACTCTGTCACCGGCGTTGGCAGCGGTGTTGCTCAAGGCTCATGGCGCACCGAAAGACCGGTTCTCCAGAGTGCTGGATCGTTTGCTCGGTGGCTGGCTGTTCAAACCGTTCAACCGTTTCTTCGAAAAGGCTAGTCACGGCTACATGGTTGCCGTGGCCAAAGTCATTCGTGGCAGCAGCGTGGCGTTGTTGGTGTACGCCGGTCTGATCGCCATGACCTGGATGGGTTTCAGCACCACGCCGACCGGCTTCGTGCCGACCCAGGACAAAAAGTACCTGGTGACCTTCGCGCAACTGCCGGACGCCGCGAGTCTCGACCGCACCGAATCGGTGATCCGTCGCATGAGCACCATCGCCATGAACGAGCCGGGTTTCGACAGTGCGGTGGCATTCCCGGGCCTTTCAATCAACGGCTTCACCAACAGCCCGAACGCCGGTATTGCGTTCATCGGCTTGAGTTCGTTCGAAGAGCGTAAAGACCCGAGCCTGTCTGCCAAGGCGATTTCCGCCTCGCTCAACGGCAAGTTCGGCGGCATTCAGGACGCCTACATCGCCGTGTTCCCGCCACCTCCGGTACAAGGCCTGGGCACCATCGGTGGCTTCCGTCTGCAGATCGAAGACCGTGGCAACCTGGGCTACGACGAGCTGTACAAAGAGACGATGAACATCATCGCCAAGAGCCGTAGCACGCCGGAGCTGGCCAACCTGTTCACCAGCTACACCGTCAACGTGCCGCAGGTCGAAGCCGCCATTGACCGGGAAAAAGCCAAGACTCACGGGGTGAAGATCAACGATATTTTCGACACCTTGCAGGTCTACCTGGGCTCGCTGTACGCCAACGACTTCAACCGTTTTGGCCGGACCTATCAGGTCAACGTGCAGGCCGAGCAGCAGTTCCGCCAGGAGCCTGAACAGATCGGTCAGTTGAAGGTGCGCAATGATCGCGGCGAGATGATCCCGCTGGCCACGTTCGTCAAGGTCAGCCCGACGTCAGGCCCTGACCGGGTCTCGCACTACAACGGCTTCCTCACCGCAGAAATCAACGGCAGTGCAGCCCCTGGCTACAGCTCCGGACAGGCACAAGCCGCGATTGAAAAACTGCTGAAAGAGGAATTGCCCAACGGCATGACGTACGAGTGGACCGACCTGACCTACCAGCAGATTTTGTCTGGCAACACGGCGCTGCTGGTGTTCCCGCTCTGCGTGCTCTTGGCGTTCCTGGTGCTGGCGGCGCTGTATGAAAGCTGGAGCCTGCCATTGGCGGTGATCCTGATTGTGCCGATGACCCTGCTGTCGGCGATTGCCGGGGTGATCATTTCCAAGGGCGACAACAACATCTTCACCCAGATCGGCCTGATCGTGCTGGTCGGCCTGGCCTGCAAAAACGCGATCCTGATCGTCGAGTTCGCCAAGGATAAACAGGACCAGGGCATGTCGCCTTTGGATGCAGTGCTGGACGCTTGCCGCATGCGTCTGCGGCCGATTCTGATGACGTCCTTCGCGTTCATCATGGGGGTGATTCCGCTGGTGACGTCCACGGGTGCCGGCTCGGAAATGCGTCGTGCGATGGGCGTCGCGGTGTTCTCCGGAATGCTCGGCGTGACCTTCTTCGGGTTGCTGCTGACGCCGGTGTTCTTCGTGCTGATTCGTCGCTACATCGAGCGCAAAAACGCGCGCAAGGTCACCAAGGTTCATCAGGCAAACGCGCTCAATCAGGAGGCACATTCATGAACACCTTGAAGCTTTTTTTACCCAGCCTCCTGGTCGTCGCGCTCGGCGCCTGCACGGTAGGCCCGGACTACAAAACGCCTGACACCGCGCCTGCCAACGTCGTGTCTGCCCAAGGCAGTGCCTACGATCAATCGCGATTTGAAACGGTGTGGTGGCAACAGTTTGATGACCCCACGCTCAATCAGTTGGTGAGCAAATCCCTGGAGGGCAACCGCGACTTGCGCGTCGCGTTTGCGCGCTGGAAAGCGGCCCGGGCGATTCGTGATGACGTCAGCAATGACAATTTGCCGGTCGTCACCAGCCGCGTCAGCAGCCAGCAGGGCAAGTCGCAAGTGCCTGGCCTGACCGAAAGCCGCGTCAATATCGAACGCTACGACCTGGGCCTCGACATGGCTTGGGAAGTCGATCTGTTCGGCCGGATCCAGCGTCAACTGGAATCCAGCAGCGCCCAGGAAGACGCTGCCGCCGCAGACTTGTATCAGCTTCGCGTGACAATGATCGCCGAGCTGGTAGATGCCTACGGCCAATTGCGCGGCGCGCAGTTGCGGGAAAAAATTGCCTTGGCCAACCTGAAAAATCAGCAGGATTCGCGCAGCGTAACGGTCAGCCTGCGCGATGCCGGCGTGGGCAATGAGCTCGACGTGGTGCGTGCCGACGCACGTTTGGCGGCTGTCGAGGCGACGGTTCCGCAACTGCAAGCGGAACAGGTGCGGCAGAAAAACCGCATCGCCACGCTGTTGGGTGAACGCCCGGATACGTTGAGCGTGTCGTTGAGCCCTGCGCAGTTGCCCGCCATCGCTAAAGCGTTGCCGATCGGTGATCCCGCCGAGCTGCTGCGCCGGCGTCCCGATGTGCTGGCCGCCGAGCGCAGGCTGGCGTCCTCCACGGCGGAAATCGGCGTGGCCACCGCCGACCTGTTCCCAAGAGTGAGCTTGAGCGGCTTCCTCGGTTTCACCGCTGGCCGTGGTTCGCAGATTGGTTCCAGTGCCGCCAGAGCCTGGGGATTGGGACCGAGCATTACCTGGGCTGCTTTTGACCTGGGCAGTGTGCGAGCGCGCATCCGGGGTGCCGACGCGAATGCCGAAGGCGCCTTGGCCACCTACGAACAGCAAGTGCTGCTGGCGCTGGAAGAGTCGGAAAACGCCTTCAGCGACTACGGCAAACGCCAGCAGCGGCTGCTGTCGTTGATCCGGCAAAGCGAATCCAGCCGAGCTGCGGCAGACCTGGCGGCGATCCAGTACAAGGAAGGCACCGTGGATTATTTGGTGTTGCTGGATGCGCAGCGTGAACGCCTGAACGCCGAGGATGCGCAGGCGTTGGGTGAGATTGATCAGTACCGGGGCATCGTCGCGATCTACAAGGCGTTGGGAGGAGGGTGGGACAGTGGCGGCAAAAAAGTGGTAGCCACGAACTGATGCTGGCGTGAGATCTGTCGCCCTACGCTGACGGTGTGGGGCGGCCGGTCGGATATTTCGGATGTTTGGCTTGGGTCGAAAGCAGCTTCAATGAGCGACGGCTTTTGGGCGCGCCGCGAATCTCATTCCGTAATTTGCATTCCTCGACTGCATGGAAAATAGAAGTAGGGACAAGTCTGAACCATTTTCAGAGAAGCCTAAGCTAAAAATGTGCGGAGAGGATTTGCTGGCAGGGTGGAAGAATTTATATTTTTTTATTTTAATAGCTATCGCGTTTAGCTGTTTAACCTGAGGCTGTCTGCTCTAAGGCAGCCGATTTCCGGTGGACCCAGTCCGGAATCTTTACCATGATTCAGTAACCATTGGATTGTCCGTGGAAGTGAGTGAGTATGCTCCTTCAAGGAGGGTTCGATGCTGATTTTTTGAATTACAGTTTGCAATATATAACCCCTGCGCTACGCTTCAGGTGACTTATTAAAGTGATGGTTTTTTAACTAAGAAAGTTGGAAATTATTTATTAAGGTTTTTGGTGCAAAGTATTCTGGTAAGTAGATGAATGGCCTGCTGAGCGTCCATTGGTATTGGCTGGTAAGGGATTTATGAAGTTGTCGATGCCTATTAAGGTTGTTGCGCCGCCATTAGTATGTCTGTTTAAACGTGCGCGCCTGTACTAAAGGTATGACGAATAATTCCTTCTATAGTCAGCAGGTCATCGCAATATCCGTTCCAGGAAATACGACGGACCGTTTCCCGACAGTCTTCTACTGGAATTCGATACTTGACCAAGACACAAGGAGGGACACATGAGTACGCCAGACAAAGATGCTATCGAAATTGGGTCGCGGCAGGCGGAAGAAGCCTACGAGTACCGCAGTCAGCAGATTCATCCAATGGGACTAGCCCCTCCTGAAGCAGGGACTCTCCTGGCTGAGGGCGACTCTTGGTTTGATTATCCGTGGCACGATGTCCTATCGGAGCTCGAAGACCATCACGGCTTCGATGTCGATTCTGTCAGCCATCGAGGCGACCGGATTGAGGATATGGCCTACAACACGGGGCAGCTCGTTCCGTTAGTGCGCAAGTTGGAGAAAATGATTCGGTCCAACAAGACGCCGAAAGCCATCCTGATTTCGGGAGGCGGAAATGATGTGGCGGGGGAGTCTTTTGCAGCACTTTTGAATCATGCCAAAAGCGGGACTCCGGGTCTTAACCAACAGGTAGTGAGCGGTTTTTTGGATGTGCGAATTCGCTCAGCCTACATAACTATCCTCTCGGCTGTGACGGAAATAACCAAACGGCAGTTGGGATATCCCGTACCCATTCTTTTACATGGCTACGATTATGCCGTCGCAGACGGCAGGGGCTACTTAGGCGGTTGGGGACCGTTACCGGGACCATGGCTGGAACCTGGATTTCGGGAAAAAGGCTATGAGGATCCGTATCAGCGCCAGCAGATTGTGACTCAACTGATTGATCGGTTGAACGAAATGCTGGCGTCACTAGGTAATGTCAACGGGCTAGGGCATGTGCGCCATTTAGACTTGCGCGGCACACTGAAAAACGACAACACATACACAGATTGGTGGGATAACGAACTGCATCCCACGAAGCGTGGGTACCGAGCTATAGCTGCAAAATATGCAGAAGCACTAAGTTCGTTGCCGCAGATCTGAAATCAGCCCAGTAGAGCCACAGCGTGACTTGTTTTCCTGGCCCTCACAGAGGTCGCCATTCGCCTTGGCGATAGGCGACTTCAACCCGAGCAGGGCTGGTGAACATGCCGAGGGACGCTGCCAAGGTTGAGGCAAACGCAGCCGGAGAGGATGTGGCGGACGCCCCGGATATCGATGTGGTTGAGGTGCAAAACTAGGCCTGCACGTTCCGCAATGAACACGGCAGGCATACCCGTAGCAAACGTTCGAGAGTTTGAAGGACGTATCGGCAATTAGTTGCAAGCCCTGAAGCGTCGCGGGGGTTGCGACTTCTTTTGGGAATCAGTCACACGCTCCGAAACACTGATGAGGATGGCGGCAGTGGTGATGGAACTGGACGGCTAGGCAAGCCATGAAGTTTGCCGATGCCTATCCGCTGCTGAAGAAATGCGAACAGCTCGACCCCGGAGGGGCCCGACCTCCTTGTGCGATGTGCGTAGTGCATACGGTGACCGGAATTCCCGAGTAGACGGTCCTCGCAATCCCTCCCCGGCCGATGTGTTCGGCTATCGGTCCAGCAGAGGTGCCAGCAGTGCACACATGCTGCGCCAGTGCGAACCCTCCCAGTAAACCCGCTGGCAGGCGTCGCAGCACAGGAAGTGCGAATAGAGGGTGGCAACGCGTGGCGGCACCTGCGGCCGGGCCAGTTCCGGGCTGATCTCGTGCAGCGGCAGGTTGCAATGAAGGCACAGGCTGAATGGCCGCGCGCTACGCGCCAGGTCGAGGCGCTCGTACAATTCGCGCAGTTGCAGCGACGGTTTCAGGGCATGCACGTAACAGCCATGGCTGATGATCCGCCGCTTGAGCAATTCGCGGTCACGGGTGAGCACGATACGTCCTTGCTGCGCGGCGATCTCAGCGATCTCGCCATCCTCGAAGCCATTGTTGTAGAGGGTGTCAAAGCCGCTCATGCGCAGCAGGTTGGCCAGCCCGCCCAGGTGCGCATCCGCGACGAAGCGCAGCACCCGTAAAGGTTGAGCCCGAACCTTTAACAGCGGGCTGATGTCCAGCGTTTCGAACTTGGGGTACACCGCCAACCGGTCATCGTCGAAGATCATCCGCTCGAAACCCACCGACTCGCCGTTGAGCAGCACCAGCTCGACCTCCGTGTGCGGTATCCCGAGCGCCTCGATCATGTGCTTGACCGTCGCCCCTCGCGCGCACTTGCAGGTGAATGACTGCCGCCGCCGTTCGGCCGGCAGGAAATCGTTGAGCTCCTCGTAGAAGCGGAAGGTTGCACTGGCCATGATGAACAGTATGGCAGGGCTGCAGGATGAGCGAGTCTGGCCCGGACATCTTCTGCGGCGGGGCCCCGACTACGATCGTGTTGATATTGCTCAGGGATAGGTTTGATGCCGATTTGTTCAGGGTCTTCCAGGCCACCAGGATAAAAAACAGTGGGCCAAATGTATCGCTGTGTATCCAGACCCGCTGTAAAGATGCTGGCGTACAAATGCCCCTCGATCCGGATACATCCGGGATACACGGTTGCAGTCAAATAGCCTGGCCTTAGCGAGAAAGCAAACGCACCTCGCACCACGGCTTATCGCCCTGGTGGCATGACCCCGAGCGGCCTTACCGCACACAGTATCCGGAGAAATAACCATGTCCCGTCTTTCGAACAAATCCCGTATTGGCCTGATCGCTGTTTCACTGGTCGGCTGCATGAACCTCGCTTCGTCCGCCTTCGCCGCTGATGCACTGCCTCAAGGCTACCAACTCGCCGCGGCGGAAAAGACCAGTGAAGGCAAGTGTGGCGAAGGCAAGTGCGGCGCCAGCGAAACCGGCGCCAAAGTCACCAAGGCCGGTGAAGGCAAGTGCGGTGAAGGCAAATGCGGCGACGCTTCCTTCGCCCGTACCGACACTGACCACGACGGCCGCGTTTCCCTGAAAGAATTGCTGACCGTGGCCCCAAAGGGTGCTGAAGAGTTCAAGGCGATGGACACCAACAACGACGGTTTCCTTTCCGAAGGCGAGGTCTACAAATTCCGCACCAACCAGTTCACCTCCAACGGCAAGAAAGTGCCAACCGAGCTGTTCACCAAAATGAGCAAAGCGCAGGGCTGATAGTGGGGGGTGCCGACTACGACAACACCGGTGTGGCGAGATAGGGTTTTCTCTATCTCGCCACACCGATGTTTTATTCGTTGCGATCTATAAAGCGTTGGGGAGCTTCAAATCGACCGCTGATTCACCCGCCGGGTCAGTTCCTCTGCCGACTCCTTGCGTTCCGAGTAACGGTCAACCAGGTCCGGGCGCTCCCGCAGCAACAGGGTGAACTTCACCAGTTCCTCCATGACGTCCACCACCCGGTCATAAAGCGCGGACGGTTTCATGCGGTTGTCTTCGTCGAATTCCAGATAAGCCTTCGGCACGGAAGACTGGTTGGGGATGGTGAACATCCGCATCCAGCGACCCAGCACACGCAGTTGATTCACCACGTTAAACGACTGAGAGCCACCACTGACTTGCATGACCGCGAGGGTTTTGCCCTGGGTCGGGCGAATGGCGCCTAGCGCGAGCGGCACCCAGTCAATCTGCGCCTTGAACACGGCCGACATCGAGCCGTGACGCTCGGGTGAACACCAGACCTGTCCTTCGGACCATTGCATCAGTTCGAGCAGTTCCTGGACTTTCGGGTGATCGGTCGGTGCATCGTCCGGCAGAGGAAGGCCGGATGGATTGAAGATCCGTGTTTCAGCGCCGAAATGTTCGAGCAATCGGGCGGCTTCCTCGATCAGCAGACGACTGAATGAACGCGGTCGGGTCGATCCGTACAACAGCAGGATTCGCGGCTTGTGCGGGGTGTCGCCACCAGCAATGGATTGAATCAGGGAGGCGTCGAGATTGGGCAGTTCGTGGGACATGAGGGCTCCGGTTACAGGGTGCTGATGCGATCGAGTTCGCGCTTCAAGGCATCCCGATCAAGTTCGCCGAAGGGCAGGGCGAGGAAGGCCCGGCAGCGTGTTTCGATGCGGGCCAGGGTCGAGTGGAAGGCTGCGGTCACGACCGCTTCGTCGCCCTTCACCTCGGATGGATCTTCCAATCCCCAATGGGCTTTCAGCGCCGGCCCGAAGTAAACCGGGCATGCCTCGCCGGCAGCCTTGTCGCAGACGGTGATGACAATGTCCGGTGGGTTGGCTTCGAAGGCGTCGTTGCCTTTACTGCTCAACCCGTCAATCGCGATGCCGGCTTCTTGCAGCGTCACAAGACTGCGCGGCAGAACCTGGCCCTTGGGGAAGCTGCCGGCACTGACTGCCTGAAAACCTTGCGGCGCGAGATGATTGAACATCGCTTCGGAGAGGATGCTGCGGCAGCTATTGGCGGTGCACATGAACAAAACGCGCATGATGACTTCTCTTGGTACATATGGTTAATCGAATATACGTTTTTCCATATGGGGTGGTCAAACGCTGCCTGATTGGCAATTCAGTCCCTGTCAGGGTCATTGCAGAAATGCGGTCTCTGAGAAAGAGACCGCTGCACAGCCCGCAGGGCTGATTCATTCCTTTCTGGCGTAACCGTTGGCAACGGCGCAAGGTCTTGTAGCTTTCAGGAAGTCAGCATGAGGGCGCTTAAACACGCGCCTTCCGCAGATGCTTAATTTGCGCGAGCACACATGGCTGCCCGACTAATTCCTGCACTCGGCCAACACAACCTGGCAGGTATCCGGCGTGCCACCGGAGCGGCCGGCATAGCGAATGCAGTTACTCAAGGACTTCTGGCGCGCCATGTCCAAGGTGTCTCCCCAAGCGAGACCGCCCTCGCCGGAAGTAGGCAGCGCTTTGGCATAACAGCTTGAGCCTGCGTTTGAGGCCGAGTAGCGAGCCGTGGCAGCTTTGCCGGAACATCCCGCCATCATCGCCAGGTTGATGGCAAGCAGGGAGGGCAGGATCCATGACGAATATTGGCGTGTTGTTTTTCCGGTCATGGCGTTTTCCTGCAAGAGGCGGCTAGCAGCGTGTGTGTAGTCGTGTACTTATCAGATTAGTCGGTTGGTTGAGGTTGAGAAATGCATCGAAGCCAGTCTCAGGCTGATAGCGGCATTTAACCCTTTGCAAGCTGAGATCGTGACCACTCCCTCTTTTTTCAATAGCGGTGATGATTGACGGCAATTCTCGAACCAAAGCAGACCTCTTTGTCAGGTCTATGGCCAGGGACGCCACTGACCACTAATAACGTGGCGGTAGCTCGTTGCCGATCATGAGGTGGGAGAAAATCTGATCCGGATCTGTCTGGCACCCGTTTCTGAACAGACGTCGAGATTCTGTACCTGCGAAATATTCACTCCCCCTGCTATTGGCAGGCACCATCAGTTTTGGCTTTGGCTTTGGCTTTGGCTTTGGCTTTGGCTTTGGCTACTGCTGCGCTAAAACGCTACGAAAATCCGTCATAACGCTTCTAATCCATCCCGAATCCATTACGCAAATTTGATTTCAAGCTCTAACCGGTTAATATACGTTCCATATCCATTTCATATAGTGAAGCTCATGGGGATCGTAAAAATTTCTGAAGACATGCATGAGCATCTGCGCGTCGCCAGCGACGCGTTGAGTCGCTCGATCAACGCTCAGGCCGAGCACTGGATGCGTATCGGGATGCTTGCCGAATTACACCCAAACCTCGATCACAGTGAGATTTGCCGCATGCTGATTCGTGCAGAACTGCAAGGCGGTCTTGATTTGAAGCAGCTCTGCGCCCTCGCGGACAGTTCGCAAACCTCTCAGATTCATGCAGCCATCGGAGCCAGGAAATGAGGGCAAACGTGCGTATCAACACCGCGGCAGACATCGCCAGGTCACGTGTCGCTGCAACGCTGGCCGCCGAGGTGCTGGCCATGATTGCGCCTTATGTGAAAGCGGGTGTCACCACCGACGAGCTTGATCGGCGCTGTCACGACTACATCGTCAATGTGCAAAAGGCCATTGCGGGGAATATCGGGTATCTCGGCTACCCGAAAACCGTGCTGACGTCCGTCAACCAGGTGGTCTGCCATGGCCTGCCTTCGGCCACTGTCCTGAAGGACGGCGACATTGTGAATATCGACGTCGCTGTCAAAAAGGACGGTTGGTATGGCGACACCAGTCGAATGTATTTCGTGGGTGAACCCAGTCCGCAGGCTCGGCATTTGGTCAAGACCACCTACGAAGCGCTGTGCGCCGGTATTCGAGTCGTTCGCCCCGGCGCCACGCTGGGCGATATCGGTTATGCCATTCAGTCGATCGCCGAAAGGGATGGATTCAGTGTTGTGCGCGAATACTGCGGTCACGGTATTGGCAAGGTCTATCACGATGAACCGCAGATCCTCCATTACGGCTATCCCGGCCAGGGATTGAAGTTGAAAGCGGGCATGATTTTCACCATTGAGCCCATGCTGAATGCGGGTAAGCGTCATGTGAAAACCCTTGCGGACGGCTGGACCGTTGTCACCAAGGATCACTCCCTTTCGGCCCAGTGGGAGCACATGGTGGCGGTCACTGACGATGGCTTTGAGGTTCTATCTGCCTGGCCTGACAGCGTCGAAGAGTTCCCGGCTATCCGATAACCTGGCCCTGGAGGGGCTTTTAATATTTGCGCAATTGCGCTCACGGGTTAAATAAATCAGTCCCTTTTGGCCTTTGCGATACGCGATGGCCCGTCAATTGGCAAAAATAACGATGCGGGCCTTGATGTCACTGCTCACTCAAGCCTTGGGTTTACTTGCCTAAACAGAGACTGGGTGCTTAAGTTGATGACATGTGGATTCTGCAGGTGGCCGGCTCCCTGCTTATTTCTCGTTTCAAAGGTTAGCACTTGTTCTATGAATTCAGGGGCTGAATAATATGTGGAAAAGAGCATATCTACTAAAAATAACTCTCCTTCTGGCTGTTTCTCTTTTTCTTGTGCCTAAGATTATTTTGATAGAGTTTTTTTCTAATAGGTGGATTGATACCGGGGTGTCCAGTGTTTTTTTGTTTTTGTTGCAAGACTTGATCCTTTCGGTAGTTGTATATCTGGTGGCAATAACTTTAATAAGCAAGGGTCGGTTGTATTTTTTCTTGTTGAGTGTTTTTTCAGGGGCTATTTTACTGTGTCTGCTGCTGGATATGAGAGTCAGAGAGCTATGGCTCAAACCTCTGGATTTTTCACTGATACAATACAGTCTGCAGCATTCAAGTGATTTGATTTCGGGGGTGGAAATATTTTTAAATCAGTTATCTGGTTTTGGGCTGACTTTTCGATTTATTGTATTTGTTCTCTTTATTGCCTATCTCGCGGCTTGGTTTCTGGTTGGACTGGCAGCATACAAGACACCTAAAAGCCAAATGACAGATAAAGAAGGGAGAGGCAAGTACAGGGTGGTATTCGTGTTGTTCTTGTCTGCCATGTTTTTGTGGTCGATTTATACAAAAGACGCTCGCTATGATTTGAATAAAAATATATTTGTGGATCCTTTGGTTGCTACTTTTAAAGATGTCGTTTCTTTAGATGCCACTCAAGCTAAAACGATACAGAAATTCGAACAGCCCGCTTACCCTTTGTCAGCAATCAACGACATTCAAAAGCTTGGCACTCAGCCTGTTCCAGACTTTCAGAACCTGGTGTTTATTGTGCTGGAGTCGGTTCGATGGAATAGCATTTTTGGTGCAGGTGTAAAAACCGGTGAAAAATATCCAGTCTTTGAAAAGCTTTCTCAGGAAGGAATGCTTTCTAAATCGTACGTGTCAGTGCCTCATTCATCTAAAGGCTATTACTCAATATTTACCGGGTTGCATGCGTACCCGGATATTGAAGTCAAAGAGGCGATGCACCTATATCAGCCCAGCGTAATTCATGAGCTGAAGAAGAAAAAAAATATGGAGGCGGTTGCCTTTAGTTCATTGTTTCTACAATTTGAAAACATGGGCGGTTTTTTAAAATCCATAGGCGTGTCGAATTCATATGCTGTTTCTGACATTGCCCGAGATAAAGATCACTCCCGGAACAATAGTAGCTTCGGAGAAGGTGATGAGTATCTATTTTCGTCAAGTGTTCCGTACTTGAAGGATATTGCTAAAGAAGGCAAAGGGTTCATTGCACTATATTTCCCAAGCGCAGCACATTATCCATACAATTGCACTGATAAATCAGCTTCGCAGGCAGAGATAGAAAGATATGAAGAGTGCATAATGAAAATAGACACCCTGATAGGTGGGATGCTAAATGAATTTGACAAGACAGGTATCTTGAATTCAACATTATTTGTGCTTGTTGGCGATCATGGAGAATCTTTTGGCGAGCATGGGATGTTTATTCATAATTCCTCCATGCACGAAGAGGAGGTTACTGTGCCTTTGATATTTTGGGCGAATGGCAAAATACTGCCTAGAAACACATCGACAACAAGTCATCAGACTGACATCGCACCAACAATTGCTGATTTTTTTGGGGTTGCTGACTCTTCTCTCAATGTCCAAGGTGTTAGTTTGTTGCGAGAACAAGGGAAGCGAGTGTTTTTTATGTCTACATTTTTTGATGAATTGTCATCGGCACTGGTTGATCATCCATATAAATACATATACGAGTACAGTCCGGATACTATTGCGAAATATAATCTTGAAGACGATCCGCAAGAGAAAGCACCTCAAGCCGTTCTTGGTAATGAGTTCAATACGATTAAAAACAGATTGATTTCTTATAACGTGTACCAAAAGATCTTTTTTGCAAAAAAGCCTGAACAAACGGAATGACTTTCTGTCATGCAATACTTGGCGATTACCTGTACGGGACCGTCTTTGGCAACCTCTGAGACGTTGACGTAGTCGTCGAGGCTCTCGGGAAGCAGGGGGCCTTGGCCTTGATGTTCACCTTGAACAAAGCGTTTCAATCACGTCGCGCAATGTGACGTGGTTGCCGGATCAATTTGTAACCCATGGGTGTTGTTATGACCCCCGGCACGAAGGTGTCCGCTCCGTGCGGCGGATCAGTTGCCCGAATGGTCCGGAAATCTCTGACTCGGAGCGGGGGATTCCTGCCTGAACAGCTCCAGTTATTCCAAGGCTGAAGGCTGTAAGTAGCATGGGTGTTCAAGTCGCCCAGCGTAGGCTGGCGACACTCAACAGGATCAAGGCGATCCAGACAAGCTTCCAGAACGATACCGTATCACCCAACCAATACATTCCGACAATGGCTGTGCCGGCGGCGCCGATTCCGGTCCAGACCGCAAAGCGGTTCCTACGGGCAGCACCCGCAACGCCATCGTCAACATTCGCCCGTACCTTCAAAGCCGAAGCCGGCTCGACCCCGGCCGAACTTGTCGAATTGGCGCGCATCGATGAGGCCAGGCGGCTGATCGAAGGTTCGGACGTTTCACTCAAGCGCTTGGCCGATACCGTCGGCTATGCCAATAGGGACGGGTTCAGAAGGGCATTTATGCGACGTCTCGGGGTGGGGCCGAGTGACTATCGGAAGCGGTTTTCAACCGTGTGATCTAGCATTCGCAGGGTTACTTGGGTGCCCCTCACAATTGCCTACACAGTTACATCAACGCTCCCACGAGCCAGCAGCCACTCCTGATAGACCGCAGCGCTATCAATCGAAAAGTCGCCTTGGTTAGCGTTGATTGTGTTCTCTTCATGGCTTCCGGCCTCGATCAGAGGCTGGAGGTTTTCCTGCACAGGCGAAGCGGCGCTTTTGCTGAGGGACTGCACGTTGGGCCGTTCGATAGCGTTGCTTTTCGCGTCGAACGTTGCCAGGTTTTGATCAGGTTTATAGTGGGCTTTCAGCTGCTCCAGATCGCGTTCTGTCTCACGAAAATTTTTGTCGATCTGTGCCTGGATTTCCGCTGTCGCATTGGCGACCTGGATCTTGCCGGCGGTCACGTTGCCGCTCGCCAAAGACCTTTTGAGCGCATCTACGTAAGGCAGCGGAGGTAAGTTGCTTCCGATCATGTTGACACTCCTTGGTTGGTGACCGAGTAGCAAGGCAAAAGTCAGGCCATTCGCTGAGTGCCTTGTCCTTCAGGGCGTTGGCGGGGCGCTGAGATGAGTCGGTGGCACATGCTTGCCGAGAGCGGCAAAGCATTGCCCTCGACGTTTGCGGCAAGCAAGCACGTCGAGTCCTGGATTCATCCCTTACTCATACGCCGTAACTCGCCGCTATCACAATGAGCGCAAGGAAACAGACCAACTGAACGCAAAAGAAGGTAAACCGCACCGCCACGAACCTGTTTGTCTGCACATGAGATACGTGAACCAGAGACTGGCACACACGAGCGATCAGGACGAGCATGGACAAGTAGTCAACGGCCGGTGTGTTGATACCAAGGGCTGAAATCACGAACACGATGGCGCCAAAGACCGGCAGGTTTTCCACACAGTTCGCATGCGCTCGTGTTCCGCGCCGATACCAATCCTCGCCATCGGGCTGATCGCTTCGGAAAGAGGCAATCGGAACATTCGAGAACAGGATTCTGACCCAGCGATACACCCCGACGGTTGCCATCAACAGCAGCAAAGTCCAGGTCGCGAATCCCAGCAACATCCACATCGGTATCGTCATGGCTGCCATCCTCAATCCAGCACGTCATTGCACACCCGCACGACCGACGCGAGGTCGGCCGCACCCTGTAGATCAGTTGCTCATGATGGGAGCCAGTGCGGTCTGAATCCTGGACATCTGCGCGGGCGTTGTCATGCGCGCAAGCAGTTGGCCAAAGTGTGGGTGCTGCACGCCCGAGATAATGTATTGCCAGCGGTAGGCGTCCAGCACGGAGGTTTTGATTTGCTCGCTCTCGTCAACACTGAACGAGCGTGGAACATTGCGAATGAAGTAGTCGGCATCGGATGCCGATTGTGCCTGCAGGATTGCATCGACGGCTGCCACCAGCGCAATCAGATCGTTCACTGCCTGGTCGCGTTCGACTGGCGAAAGTTTCGCGTGCTCCGCTTTCCATTCCAGCTCATCGAGTACGACGTGCCGGCTTTCATCCTTCCAGTGAAATTTGAAGACATCCTTGAAGAGTGGGCACAACTCCTCGCGCGGGGCGATGCTTTTTGCGTAATGCGTTTGAACAAACAGCTCGATATGACAGGTCAGCGCCAGCACCGACCAGGTGCTGGCCGCCAGTACCGCACGCGCCACATCGTTCGGATCGGCCACTTGACGATATCCCGCCGGCAATTGCGCATCCATCATCGTTTCTATGCGCCGGAACAGCTCCTGATGCTTGATCTCGTCATTGGAAAAACGCACCAGCGCTTCAAGCGCGAGCTGATCGTCAAAGACATGAGCCCGACCTTGATCGAGCATTTTGGCACTGATAAAACGCTCGACCAGGCCAAAGATATACGCATAGGTTCGGCCCTGAATCTGGCTGAGCAGGCGCGCTTCTTCCAGGGAGAGAAAGGTCAGGCGGTCGATCCGCGAGAGTCCGTCGGGCAAGAATTTGCGCGAGAAGTCGAAGCGGCGGTCCTGGAGCAAATCGCGATCGATCTGCCATTCGGCTTTCTTCGAAGACTTGACGAGTTGAGCATAACGGGCGGCGTTGCCTGAATCTGCGCCGGGTAGGGTAGCGACGGTGTTCATATCGATCTCCTGCTTCCTGATCGAGTGGGAAGGGGCCATTACGGTTAACGTCGGAGCCAGTGACCCTGGGTGAAACCTCTGGGGGAGCGTCCCGATCACTGAGTCCGCGTTGGTGCTAATCTAGGCCTCGCCGTTCAGGCGCAGAATGACCGGTGCGCCTGATTACATGCTCCGGACTCCGGAAAGGAGGGCTGGCAATTGCTGGATGCGCTTTCTGATGTCTTGCGTGTCATTCGGCTCTCTGGAGGAGTCTTCCTCGAGGCGGAATTCACTGCGCCCTGGTGCCTCAGCGGAAAAATCTCTGCGGACGATTGCAAACCGTTCCTGGCGGCCCCTCGACATGTCATTGCGTCGCATTTTGTCGCTGCGGGGCACATGCAATTAAGAATCGACGGTGAAGCCCCCCTCGACGTGCGGGCAGGCGAACTCATTCTGCTTCCGCGCAATGACGTTCATACGTTTGGCAGCGACCTGAGCGTTGCTCCCATGTCGGCGCGCGACGTTATTCAGCCGCCGGAAGTCGGCGGCATTTCACGTATCAAGTGCGGCGGAGGCGGCGAGGTCACGCAGTTATTGTGTGGGTTCCTCGGCACTGAAACCCCTTTCAGTCCGTTGCTCTCGTCGCTGCCATCTTTATTGAAACTGGACGTGCGCGCGACGGCTTCGGGTGCCTGGATTGAAAGCTCATTCCGGTTTGCTGTCAGTGAGATCGCAGCGGGGCGCGTCGGCTCGACAACGGTCATCGCCAAGCTATCGGAATTGCTCTTCGTCGAAGCCGTCAGCCAGTATGTCGCGAGCCTCCCCGCTGAGCGGCGCGGGTGGCTGGCGGGTTTGCGGGATCCGCACATCGGACGCGCATTGGCGCTGCTTCATGCTCGCCCAACCGAGGGCTGGACGGCAGAAGCCCTGGCGCTTGAAGTGGGCATGTCGCGCTCGGTTTTCGCGGAACGATTCACGGCATTGGTCGGCCAGCCACCGATGCAATACCTGACGCTCTGGCGCATGCACGTGGCGGCTCAACACCTGCGCGAAGGTCGCGGCAATGTGGCGCAAATCGGCTTTGCAGTGGGCTACGAATCTGAAGCCGCGTTCAGTCGCGCATTCAAGCGCCAGTTCGGCACATCACCCGGCACCTGGCGCAGGCAATCGGCTTGAGAACGGAGGGCGAGGGACGCGCTTAATCCGCTTGCGACTCGTATTCAGCGAAAGATCAGCGACTGGTGTGCCGCGCCGCCCGTGCGTGCACCGTCACCCACTGCGACGGCCACATTGCCTGCGGCTATTGCTGCATCCCCGCAGGCAAACACGCCGGGTACACTGGTTTCGCGCATCGCATCGACCTTGATGAACTCACCTGTCGGCCCGGCTTCAAACTCGCAACCAAGCAGCGCTGCCAGCGGGCTGCCCATACGCGTGAGAGGCTGAGTGAACAGCCCAGCGAGTTTGATCACACGGCCGCTGGCCAGTGTCACATCGGCTTGTTCCCCGCCAACCGACAACACAGGTTCGCGCTCCACCGCAACCCCACGGCTGGCCAACTTCGCCAGCTGCTCGGCATCAGGCTCGAATACCTCGTTGAGGAAGAGTGTCGTTGGCCCCCAGTCGGGCAACATCAGCGATTGGTGGATAGCAACTGGCGATGCCGCCAATACTCCAATCGGTCCGCCGTACAGTTCATATCCATGGCAATACGGACAATGAAACACTCGCTGCCCCCAGCGCTCTGACAGCCCGGGAATCTCAGGCAACTCATCCACCACCCCTGTGGCCAGGATCAGACGCCTCGCTGCGAATTGTTCCCCGTTTGCGGCTGTTATCACAAATCCACCACTACTCGTCTTTGCCTGGATGGCGGGTTGCGAAAGCCACTCGACTGTTGGATAAGCCAGCAACTGGGCACGTGCCTCGCTGGCTATCGTGCCGGGATCACGACCGTCCTGCCCAAGAAATCCATGTGAATTGTGAGCAAACCGGTTACGGCGCTGACCTGCATCGATCACCAACACCTTTCGGCGCGCCCGTGCCAGTTGCAAGCCTGCGGAAATACCGGAATAGCTGCCGCCAACGATGATCACGTCGTAAACCATTGATCAGTCTCCCTGGGTCTTCGACCTGCTCGAAAACTCTAGATACAACGTAAGTTACGTGATGTCGGGGTGTCAACAGTCTCGTAACTTATGCTGTGTCGAGCGATACTCGGCACACGCAATTTCAGGAAACCGCCATCCATGAGAAATGACACTCGCTTGTCCCGCATGCTGCACGTGCTGATCCACATGGCTCGCCACGAACAGCCCGCCACGTCCGATACCATCGCGCAGATGCTCGGTACCAACCCGGTGGTGGTCCGGCGGACCATGGCGCTGCTCAAGGATGGGGGCTATGTGCGCTCGGAAAAGGGGCACCGTGGGGGGTGGACGCTGGCGAAACCGTTAGCGGATATAACACTGTTGAACATCCATCAGGCCTTGGGCTCGTCCTCGCTCTTCGCCATCGGTCTGTCGACCGACCATCCAGAATGTCTGGTTGAGCAAGCGGTGAATGCTGCGCTGACTGAAGCGTTTGATGCGGCGCAGGCACTGCTTATAGATCGCTTGGGAAGCGTCACGCTTGAACAGTTGGCCAGTGATTTCGAACGGCGCTATCAACGTCTGTAAACCTGTGGTCTACAAAGCGGCGTCTGGAAGTACATGGCCGGATGGCTTGTGTGGATGTTTAGTTCTAGCCGGAAAGCGACGGTCCAGTAGACTAAGAATCGCATCCTTGGGCATTTCCAATTTGGCCACTTGATCTTGTGAAAAGATGAATAATTTCGCCCGGTGGGCAAATTATGTTGCTCGAAAAAGCACCTCCAGCCTACCTCCACTTTGTCTGTCCTACGTTAGCTGAAATCGCTCTAACGCATAATCCTTGCCTGCCAAGGTAAGTTCAAAAGTGGTGGCGCCAAACGTACCCCGTGTCACTTTTTGTTTGATGAGACGTTTGTCTTGAAGTTGCTTTAGATCGGCTTCAACTTCTGATGTGCTGAGTGAGACAAGTTTGCAAATTGAGTTCAGGTTTGCAACTTTCCTGAAGTTTGCATGATAAGCCAGCGCCTCCATCAGTAGCGTTTGGTTATCTGTCAGTCGTGGAAACTGAGGGTTGTTCATTTTGTAAACTTTTCGTTCTATCTCATGTAGCTCGTCGTAATCTCCATCAGTGTTGCGGGCGTAGTAAATCGCTACAGACAGAGTGCTGATTAAAATCGCGATAATCATCAGCAGCGACCAATTCGGCATTGGCGTTTCCAGCGAAAGCCAATCGGAAAAACGTTGCGGCCAGCTCGTGCTATCTGCCAACAATCTCAGGTCGAGGTGAGTGTCGAGCAGCTTTATGGCAGCCCAAGCGACAAGGAAAATCCCAGCCCAACAGGCCATAGCCTTGAACGTGAATGGGGAATGCTTGCCTTGTGCTGCCATGCTACTCGTCCCCAGTGCAGAAACAGGTCTTATCAGCATAGCAGTGGAAAATTGGTCGTCTGGCAGATGACCTGCAAAGTCAGCTGTTGGTTGGGGATTCAACCGGTCGATGCAACACGGGCTACGTTGTCGCTGCCGATGAGTCCTGTTGCGGCCAGGTTTCGAAGCTTTTGAGCCAGAGCTTCTCGCTCGGCCTTTGAGGTGACGGATCGACGATTTGATACTGTCGATCGAGCCACAAAGCGATTATCCGGACTGCGGCCAGTGATCCTGAATGTCATGCCATACAGCCTTGGACGTCACCTCGACATGCTTCTGTTTATCGCAAGTAAAGGGCGTGTCCAGCGTACCGAGGGCTATGGAGATCCAGTCGGAGTATCCGCCCTGGTTATTTGACCAGAAGAGCGACGAGCCGCAGCGAGCGCAAAACTGGCGCTCGACAGATTCAGAGGATGGGTAAGAACGGATGTCGTCATTACCCTGTACCAGATCAAAGTCGCCCCGCAAGACACTGCCGTAGCTCGCAAATGCAGCGCCATGGCTTTTGCGGCATTGGCTGCAATGGCAGTGCGAAACAGCTTTGGGACGTGACCGGAGTTGGTATTGGATGGCGCCGCAAAGGCAACTGCCCTGGAAGGTCTCAGTCATTTGGTGGCGATCCACGGTTGAGGGGGCGGCACTTTAAGCGGTAGGCAGATGCAGTGTCGAGCGACTGCCCGTCGAACAGGCAGGGCGCAATACTGGAGCAGCATTGTGGTCGCTGAACTTCAGTTCCATTGCATTCCTCCTGTCGAACCGGTGTCGATGGTAACGATGGCACCCTCAGAATCAGAAGGGTTTTCATGAGGCTGTTTCCAAGCCGAACAGTTGAGCCAGGTGCTGACCGGAGAGCGACTGTTGGTCGGATGAAAGATGGATCCGGGTTTTATGAGGCTGACTGTGTTCTGACGTGTTCAGAGTTCTTTTAAAACAATGGGTTGGGTTATAAATGCCTGAGGTCTTGTAACAATGATCGCGTGTTGATGACCGGATTTCATCCGACCTAAGTCTGATTTCCGAGCGCCGGTAGCCTGGGATGCACGACTGACGACCGGCGTCTTTCCAGGTTCCCTGCTATTAATCAATAAGTGTTCGAGTGCAAATCCTTTGGGGGAGCGCGTCATGAGTCCATTCATTCGCATTGGCATTGCTGACGATCATCCGTTGTTGCGTGAGGGCGTAGCCAATACCTTGAGAAAACGGGCGGACCTTCAGGTCGTGGAGCAGGGCGCCAATGCGCAAGAGGCCAGGGATATTGCCCAGAGGGTGCGTCCGGACGTGATGTTGATGGACGTCAATATGCCGGGCGATGTTTTCGCCACGGTGCGGTTCATTTCCACTCAGCTGTCAGATGTGAAGGTGCTGATGCTGACCGTTTCAGAATCCGAAGATGACGCCTTTATGGCGCTGGAGTCCGGCGCGCGAGGGTATGTGTTGAAAGGTGTCAGCGGACCGGAACTGGTCCAGGCGATCAGGTCGGTTGCCAAGGGGGAGACGTACATCACCCCTGAGTTTGCCAACAAGCTGCTGAATAACATCAAAAAACACGAAGCGGAAATTCACATGTGTGGTTTGACTCATCGCGAGGAGCAGGTCATTCGTGAAGTTTCAATGGGGCTGACCAATAGGGAAGTTGCGTCAAAGCTGTTGATCAGTGAAAAAACCGTCAAGCACCACATGGGCTGCGTGATGCAGAAACTCCACGCCCGAAATCGTGTTGAAGCAGTCACCGCTCTACGGCATTACAGGGAGCGCGAAGCTGTCGGGCGACTTCACATCGGAGCTGCGCAAACACAAATGGATGCCTGGAGCGGTTCCTGACTAGAGTTTGAACTGAGCATTTACCGACGTGCCGGAGGCGCAGGACTCGATGCTGAACAACCCGCCCAGAGATTCAACGCGATAACGCAAACCGGCGAGCCCCAATCGGGTTCTGCCGGACGCATCGAGCAGCATGGCGTCCTCCGCCATGCCTGGGCCACTGTCCCTGACGCTGATGTTCAATTCTTCATCAATGTATTGCGCCTGGATGACCTGACCCTCGCCGTTGGCATGACGGTATGCGTTGTTGAGGGCTTCCTGCACAAAACGGTACAAACAGAGTTTGAGCGGCAGTGGCGCGGCCTTCGGTAGCAGGCCCAGGGTCAATGTGACCTTGGTGCCAGTGCGTTGCTCGTGCCGTTGCGCCACCAGTTGCAACTCTTCCACCAGGCTCAAGTCGTTAATTTCCGGCAGTGCCAGGCCTCGTGATAAATCGCGGACCTCACGCAATGCATCTGTGGCGGCGCCACGAATGGTTTCCAGCGACTCCTGATCCACAGCGGAGCAGTTTTCGGCCAAGTCGTCGAGCCGGATCAGAATCAAGGTCAACAACTGCGCCGGTCCATCGTGCAGGTCTGCACCAATGCGCCTCAAGGTGAGTTCGTTGACACGGGAAAACTCCTGGGTAGCGGTCGCCATCTTGCGCTGGAGTTCGGCGTTGCTGATGTGCAAGCGGGTTTGCTCCAGCAGCCGTAGGCGTAGTGCGATTTGTTGACGCTGGATAATCTTGTCACCGCGTCGCACGATGAAGAAAAGCAGCGTCAGCATTGCCAGCGTCGCGGCGCCAACGACCACCCATACCTGCAGTCGGACGCGATTGATCTCGCGCTTGAGGCTATCGGCCTTTTCATAAAATTCGCCCACCGCAATGACTTTCCTGGAGTTGGAATCCCGCAGGGGCGCGTAGATCTCATAGAGCGGCATGTTGAGCATACGCTCGAACTCGTTCTCATCCTGGTTCAACTCTTCAAGGTCGGTGACCACTTTGCCCTTGAGTGCCTCGGTGATCTCATCCATTGGGAATTTGTGGTTGGTGATGGCTTTGTTCGTGCTGTAGACCACCGTGCCATCCGCTCGCCAGATCTTGATCGAGACAATGTGCTGTTTTAACGCACGACTTTGCGTGAGAAGGTCCAGGGACTGAATGCTTGCAGCCGAGAGGTTGTTGTCTCGGCTCAACTCCTGCACATAAGGCTCCAGAAACGTGTCCATGTACTGGGCGCCGGCTTCTGCTGCGCTATTTACCGCGGCATTTTCTATTCGTTCGCTTACCAGTTTGCCGACGAAGAACATGGTAAGTCCCAGGATCACCGCAGCGGCAATGACAAACTGGGTCGAGTGACTCAGCTTGCGCGCCTGGACCTTGAGCCGTGCGTGCCAGATTCCATTGCGAACCACATTGTCATCGGGGGCTGGTTCGACCAGGGCCTCAATCTCCTGCGTGATAAAAGTCTCGTTTTTTGAATCGACTTTTGCATCTCTTGCCATCGATCAGGTTCCCATGAACATCATGATAAGTGGGTTGGAAAACCCCCTTTGCGACCCTTCATGTCATCGGTTACAGCAGCGCCGGTGATCCGTTCTACGGCTATATGATCCCAAACCAACATCCAGCCCGCTAATCACTTCGCAGGCGCGGGATGCAATTCGTTGTTGACCTGCTAGAGGCGGTCACTGCAAAAAGTCGCGAATCGCCCGAATAGTCTGCGTAGGCGCCTCTTCCATCAACCAATGTCCTGCCCCCGGAATCACCACTTCCGTCACATTGTCCGCGGCGTTGCGCATGACGATGGCTTCGTTGTTGCCAAAGGATTTTTCCCCGCCGACGGCCAGTACGGGCATGGTCAGGCGTGTCTTCATCGATGCTTCGTTGTCCACCGCGTCCTGGCGAATGCTGCGGAACTGTGCGAACGCCGCGTGCATCGCGCCGGGGCGGGCGTAGAGTTTGGCGTAATGCTGACGGGTGGCTTCGTCCACTTTGGTCGGGTCGCCGGCGAACTCGTTCCAGAAACGGTCGAGGTAGATGCGCTCACGACCGGCCACCAGGCGCTCGCCATCCGGACCGCCAAAATCGAAGTGCCACAGCATCGGTGAACGCACAATCTCGTTCCACGGCGGAATGCCTGGCACGGGGGCATCCATGACCACCAGGCGATCGGTTTGCTGCGGATAACGCGAGGCGTAGGCGAAGGCGACCATGGTGCCGATGTCGTGGCCGATCACCACCGAGTGGTCGATCTTCAAGGCTGCGAGTACCGCGCGTATGTCGCCCGCTTGCGTTTTCTTGTCGTAGCCGCCGTCCGGGATCGACGACAAGCCCATGCCGCGCAGGTCCGGCACCACGACCGTGTGGTCCTTGGCCAGGTCGGCAGCAAGGGGCGCCCACATGTCGCCGGTGTCGCCGAAGCCGTGCAACAGCACCACGGCAGGCCCTTTGCCGCCGACGCGCACGTGGATTTTCGCGCCTTCCACGGCGATGTCCTGGGTGCGGAACGAAGTGGGGAATGGCGTGACGCCGGCATGGGCGGGTAGGGTTAGTGCAAGCAGCAAAGAAGCAGTCAGCAAGGTGCGGATCATGTGGTTTTCCCGGAAGGATGCGTGGAGAGTTGCGTACCGCATCCGCTGCAAACCACCGTGCCGAAAACGCACGTCGCCCGGGGCAGAACAAGGTACCCAAGGCTGGAGCGTAGACCACATTGAAAGGTTCTGATGGACCCTACAAATCGATGACCAGATCTGACGTTGGCTTACTGCAGCACAGCAGGCGCAATCCCTTGTCGATTTCACGCTGGCGGATGCCGCCGTTGTGGTTCATCGCCACCGTGCCTTGCAGCACCGCCGTTTTACAAGTGCCACAGACTCCTTGGCTGCAGGAGGAGGGGATGATGGCGCCGGCCTTCTTCGCTGCGGTCAGCACGGTCTGGTTGCCCGGCATGCTGAAGGTTTTACCGGAGCGGGACAGCGTGATCGTAAACAGGCTCTCCGGCTGATCGAGCGCGCAGGCCGTTTCGATCAGAGGGGCCTCATCCAGCGCCGTGATATCGAAGCTTTCCTGGTGATAGTGCTGGAAATCAAAGCTTCCCTGTTTGAGTAGCGACTTGACCGCGCTCATGTAGCCTTGCGGCCCACAAGTGAACACTTCCCGCTCCTTGAAGTCCGGCACCTGTTCGCTGAGCAAGGCCAGATCCAGGCGGCCAATCGGCCCGGCCCAATCCGTGCTGTCGCCGCGTCCTTCGCAGATATTCACGACACGAAGTCCCGGCATGCTGGCCTGCATCCGTGTCAGTTCTTCATGGAAAATAATATCGTCGGGGGTTCGAGCACTGTGCACGAAGACGATATCCAGTCGGGCTGCCAGGTCGAAACCCGCACGGGTCATGGACATCAGCGGTGTCACGCCGGAGCCCGCCGATAGATAAAGCAGCTTGTCGGCTGGACGGCCTGTCGGTGTGAAGCTGCCCGCAGGGCCGGAGGCGAGCAGCCTGTCGCCTTCGCGCAAGTGATCGTGCAGCCAGTTCGATACGGTCCCGCCGGGAACACGCTTGACTGTGATCGACAGCGCAAAGGGGCGGGTGGGCGACGATGACAACGTGTAGCAGCGCGACACGCGTTGCCCCGAGATGGTCGGCGATACCGTAATGAACTGCCCTGGCTCAAAACTGATGGCGCTGAAATCCGCACTTCGAAAGGTAAAGGTTTTTACGTCGTGGGTTTCGTCGCGTACGGCGCAACAGTGCAGCGCTTTTTGCTCGCCACTGTTCCACTGCGCACCGTAGGTGGCCCACGTGTCCGGATGGGTGAATACGTTCGGTGCAGACACTGCGCTCGCTGTAACCGGCGGCTTTTCAAGGAGGGTCATGGTCATTGCTCACACACCCTGTGCGGCAAGCCGCGCGGCGTACCAGCGAGAGAATTGATCCACGTAGGATTCGGTAAATGCCGAGAAGGGTCCTGGCGAGTAGCCGGGATCTTGCGTACCGCTGTGGGTGATCGCGACAAGGTTGGCGTCCTGCTGGTTGGTGGCTTTCCACACTTCGGTCAGTTTCTCGATGTCGTAATCCACGCCCTCGATGGCGTCGGCATGGACCAGCCATTTGGTGCGCACCAACGTCTTGTCGGGCGCGAGCGGGATGATGTACGAAATGACGGCGTGATCGCTCATCACATGCGTCCAGGAGTTATGAGTCCACAGGTGCACGTCGCCGAGATCGCGGCGGGTCAGGTCACCAAACAGCCGCGTGCAAGCCACTCGTGTGTCGAGCGTTTGCGATTCGCCATTGCCGGCAATGACCAGCCGCTGCGTGCGGAACTGGGTCACCGCGTCTGTGTCCAGGTGCTCCACTGCGTCGCAGATAAAACCGTCACGTTCCCAACTGCGTTTGGCCGCCGCATTGCGTTCTTCATACTCATCCAGCGCTTGCAGCGATTCCTCACTCAGACCTTCAGCGCAGAACCCAAAATCTTCCGGGAGGAATGAAGCGGTTAATTCAGGGTGCGTCGCAGAGCAGTGATAACACTCGCGATTGTTTTCGATGACCAACTTCCAGTTACCGTCCTCAATGATCTCGGCTTCATAAGCAATCTTCGAATACGTGAGGTTGTAGGGCGCGAGCCGGGGCGCCATGGTTTGTTCCAGGTAGGTGATGTCTGCCGGTGGTTGGTCACCCAGGCAAACAAACACATGAGTGCCGACGACTTTCGTATGAACACGAGTCAGGCTTTTGCAGGTCGGATCGAAATCCTTGCCCATGTGAGCGGCATGCTTGAGGCTGCCATCAAGGTCGTAGGTCCACTGGTGATACGGGCACACGAGCATGCCCACCGTTGATTTGCCGGCCTGCTTCAGGCGTGCCCCGCGATGGCGGCAAACGTTGCGAAACGCCTGCACCTGCTCGTCGTCATCGCGCACGAGGATGATCGAGGATTTGCCGATGTCTATGGTCGAAACATCCCCAGGCTCCGGGATGTCCGCCGTCACGCCGACCAGAATCCAGTGCCGGGTGAAAAAGATATCGACGTCGCTGTCGAAAATATCCTGACGCCCGAACAACGCGCCCTGCATGCCATGACCGGGGGTGCGTGCAGTCACCAGTTCTTGTTGGGATTTCGCGACGGTGTTTGTCATCTGTTGCCTCACGGGGGCGATGTTGAATCGTCAGCAAGTGACGGTGAGGCAAGTATCAAAATGGTCCGGATTTGCGTCAATGCGCTTTAATTTCACCCTCGCATAGCTAAAAGTTATGCGAAGAATCGACAACTGACCTTAGTGTGAAAGTAGCGACTCATCCCGCAGCCAATCGACGATGGCGTGCACCAGCGGGGTTATTTCCCGGCCGTTCGGAACAATCAGGTAATAGGCATCTTTCGGTTTCACCGCATAGTCAGTAATCCGCACCAGTTCGCCGCTCAGCAATAGCGGACGCAACAAGCGGTTCCAGCCCAGCGCGACGCCATAGCCCTGCAACGCGGCCTGCACTGTGTCGTTGTAACTGCTGCAGCGCAGGCAATAATTCACCTTGGGACGACTCTCGCCCAGCTCCTTGAACCAGCTGTTCCACGTCATCCAGCCTTCGAGCGTGGTGTCCGAATCGATCAGGTCAATGTGCAGGAAGTCGTCGACCGACAGCGGGGCAGGGTGCGTGGTCAGCCAGGCGGGGGAACACACCGGGAACACCTCTTCGTCAAACAGGAAAATCGCCGTGCCGTCTTCCCATTTGCCATTGCCGAAGCGCACGGCGATGTCGACGTCCTGTCGGTGCACGTCCGGATTGTGGACTTGGGTGATCAGGCGCAATTGCAGCTTGGGTTGCGACAGGCGCAATGCAGCCAGCCGGGGCAGGATGCGCAGGTGTGAAAACGCCGCAGTGCAGGCGAGCACCAGTTCCTGCTCGGGAATCCCCTCGGAAATCTTGTCGAACACATTCGCCATGCGCTGCATCGATTCGGCGACCACCGAATACAGCACGTAGCCTTCGCTGGTCAGTTTGATCGCCCGGTGCAGTCGATGAAACAGACGGGTGCCGAGGGTTTCCTCCAGGTATTTGACCTGCTTGCTGACGGCCGCCTGGGTCACGCCCAATTCTTGCGCCGCCAGCGTGAAGCTGCTCAACCGCGCAACGGCCTCGAATTCCATCAAGGCCGTCATGGACGGTATCAGTCGGCGGTAGCCCTTGACCTTCTTACTGGTTTCTTCACTGCCCATCTTGGTCGATCCTGAAGGAGAACGGAGCCGCTCAACCGGCGACACACTATCGCTCGTTCCGTTGCTCGCCGGGAAGTGCTCGCAAAGCCGTGTCGCAAACGCCTTGCGCCATGTCGCTACGGGTCAACCGGGCTGCTGGCAAAGTGCGCTTGGCAATAAGCTTTATGATGGAATGATCTAGAAATAAGCATTCCAAAAACGACGTGTTTCTTTTCTGTAACCGACTAGTTCATTTTTGAGGTGAACGCATAACTAAATGAATTAAAAAGAAATTATTAGAAATTACGTTGTGTTTTTCCTGTGTTTTATATGTATACACAAGAAATACAATCTATTGACCGACCCAAAAACCCGTGCGAGTCTCGACTCATCAGTCAGCCGCACCTGACCGCAAAACTGCCCTTGGAGGTCGTTGTGAAAAACGGCAAAACCAGTCTTTACGAAGATCTGAAACGTCAAATCCTGACGATGGAACTGGACCCTGACGAAGCGCTGGATGAGGTCATTCTCAGCGAGCGATATGGCTTGTCCCGCACGCCGGTCCGGGAAGTATTCCGACGCCTGGCCGGTGAAGGTTATGTCGACATTCGGGAAAACCGCGGTGCCCGGGTGATTCCAATGAATCACTCGACCCTACGCAATTTCTTCCTCGTCGCACCGATGATTTACGCAGCCGTTGGCCGTCTGGCCGTTCAAAACTACAAGCCGCGCCAACTGGTCGACTTGAAGGACACGCAGCATCGGTTCCGCATCGCCACCACCTCAAGGGATGCGCTGGCCATGGTCGTCGAGAACAACCGCTTCCACGCGATCATGGGCGAAATGGCCGGCAATCAATACCTCCAGCCCAGCCTGGAAAGATTGCTGATTGATCACTCCCGTATCGGCAATACCTTTTTCCGGCCTCAAAACGAGGACATGGAAGAGCGTCTTGAGCTGTCGGCGGGGCACCACGATTTGTTTATCGAGGCGATTGAACGCCGCGATGAATCTGCAGTAGTCGATCTCGTGTTTGAACACTGGGAACTGTCCCGGGAAAACATGGAGATTTTTATCGCGCCCCAAGGCATCAAGGCGGACGCGCTCGTTGATCTTCCACGCAATTCATTTCCGGAGAAATCATCTTGAAATTTGAAGGCATCTACACACCCGCAGTGACACCTCATAAACCGGATGGGGAAATAGACTGGAGCGTGTATTCCGAAGTACTGGAGTCGCTGATCGAGGCGAAAGTGCACGGCATTATCATCGGCGGCTCGACCGGCGAATATTATGCGCAGACCTCGGAAGAGCGTACCGAGCTTGCCGCTTATGCCAAGGATGTCATCGGCAGCCGGGTCCAGTTGATCGTCAGCACCGGGGCCATTCGTACCGAAGATTCGGTGCAATACGCCAAGGATGCCAAAGCGATCAAAGCGGACGCCATTCTCGTCACCAGCCCGCCGTACGCGCTGCCGACTTCCCAGGAAAACGCAATCCACGCGTTGACCATCGATCGCGCTGCCGACCTGCCTATCATGCTTTACAACTACCCCGGCCGCATGTCGGTTTCGATGGACGAGGAATACCTCACCCGTGTGAGCACCTCCAGGAATGTAGTTGCCATCAAGGAAAGCTCCGGCGACATGGGCCGCGTTCATCTGCTGGCCCGTGAGTTCCCGAACATCGCGCTGTCCTGCGGTTGGGATGATCAGGCACTGGAGTTTTTTGCCTGGGGCGCCAGAAGCTGGGTGTGTGCCGGCTCCAACTTCCTGCCAACCGAACACGTGGCGCTTTATGAAGCCTGTGTGCTCGAAAAGGACTTCGACAAGGGCCGCCGGATCATGTCGGCGATGATGCCGCTGATGAATGCCCTGGACGGCGGCAAGTTTGTGCAGTCGATCAAATACGGTTGTGAACTGGCCGGGCTGAAAGTAGGGGGCGTGCGCTTGCCGCTGCAACCTCTCGACCTGGAAGAAAAGCATAGCCTGCAAACCATCATTGCCAATGTGAAGCGCGACGTTGCACGCATCACATCAGGAGCCAGCCATGGGTGATCTCCTGACCAAGGCCGAATACGCCGCCATCGCCAAAGACATTTCGTTCCCCTGCAATGCCTTCATCAACGGCGCGTTCAAACCCGCGATCTCGGGCAATACCTTCGCCACGAACAATCCGGCGACCGGTGAGTTTCTGGCAGACGTCGCCGCTTGCGCGTCGGCAGATGTCGATCTCGCGGTCAGCAACGCCAAGGAAGCGTTTGAGGATGGCCGCTGGAGATCCATTTCTCCAAAAGAGCGCAAAACCGTCCTGTTGAAGTTTGCCGATTTGCTTGAACGGCATAGCCACGAACTGGCGGTCCTTGAGAGCCTCGACAGCGGCAAGCCAGTCAGCGAGTGCCAGTTGGTCGATGTGCCGGACACCATTCATACGCTGCGCTGGCACGCCGAGTTGATCGACAAGATTTATGACAACACCGCCCCTGTGGGCAGTGACGCGCTGACCATGGTCGTGCGTGAGCCTATCGGGGTGGTGGGCTGCGTGCTGCCCTGGAACTTCCCGCTGCTGATGCTGGCCTGGAAAATCGGCCCGGCACTCGCCGCAGGCTGTTCGGTGATCGTCAAACCGGCCGAGCAGACCACGCTGACGACGCTGCGTGTGGCGCAACTCGCGTTCGAGGCGGGCGTCCCCGCCGGTGTGCTCAACATTGTCACCGGTACCGGGAAAGAGGTCGGCGAGCCGATCGGCCTGCATCACGACGTCGACATGGTGAGCTTCACCGGCTCCACCGCAACCGGCCGCCGTTTCCTGCACTACGCAGCCGATTCGAACCTGAAACGCATCGTTCTCGAGTGCGGCGGGAAAAACCCGGCCGTGGTGATGGACGATGCGCAAAACCTCGACCTTGTCGCTCAGCATGTCGTCAACGGCGCGTTCTGGAACATGGGCGAAAACTGCTCCGCAACCTCGCGGCTGATCGTCCACGCGTCTGTGAAAGATGAACTGCTGGAACGCATGGGCGCCTACATCCGCGAATGGAAAATGGGTGATCCACTCGACCCGCAAAACCGCGTCGGCGCGTTGGTCAGCCCCGAACATTTCGCGAAAGTGAAGTCGTACCTTGAGCATGCCAGCGTCGGCAAACTTGACGTTGTGTACGGCGGTGGCACTGAAGACGGTGCGTTCGTCGAGCCGACCGTGATTGACGGTGTCGCGCCAGAGAGTCGGTTGTTCCAGGAAGAGATCTTCGGTCCGATTCTGTCGGTCACCACGTTCAGCTCGATTTCTGAAGCCATTGCCCTCGCCAATGACACGGTGTACGGCTTGGCCGCCTCGGTTTACACCGGCAGTTTGCGTCGTGCCATCAAGTTGGCGAGGGAGATTCGCGCCGGGATCGTCACCGTGAACTGCTTCGGCGAGGGCGATGCTTCCACGCCGTTTGGCGGCTACAAGGAGTCCGGGTTCGGCGGTCGGGACAAATCGATTTTTGCCCACGATCAATACACCGAAATCAAAACCATCTGGATCGATGTGTCTGATCGGTCGGATGAAGAGAACGAAAAATGAGCACCCATACCATCAAGCGCCTTCCGGTAGACACCGGGGTTTCAGGTTGGGAGGCAATTTCCGTACGCACTGCGCCTGTTCGCCTGCTTGATGGCAACGTGACGGCGGACTGGCTGATTATCGGTGCGGGTTTTGCCGGGCTGTCTGCGGCTCGCAGGCTGGCTCAACTGCATCCGGGTTGCCGCATCGCGGTGGTGGACGCCCATGAAATCGCCAAGGGGCCGGCGGGCAGGAACTCGGGGTTCATGATCGATGTGCCGCACAGCCTTTCCTCCGGGGAGTATTCGGTGGGCGGTGAGTCGGCAACGGCACTGGAAATTGCCCAGAACCGTTTTGCCATTGCGTTTGCCGCCGACGCTGCACGTGAATATGGCATGTCTGCGCAGACGTTCGACCCTTCCGGCAAGATCAACGCCGCCGCCACCGAGCGGGGGATGAAACTCAATGACAACTATGCCAAATCGCTAAAAGGCATTGGCGAGCGGTTTGAAGTGCTGGACGCCGCGCAGATGCGAGACATCACCGGTTCCACTTATTACCACAACGGGCTGTATACGCCTGGTGCGGTGATGATTCAGCCAGCGCAATATATTCGGGATCTTGCAAACGGACTTGATCGGCAGATTGAACTGTATGAGCGTTCACCGATTGTGGAATTGTCCCGGGCGGGAATTGGCTGGAAGGCGAAGTCTCATCGTGGTTCCGTTAGTGCGCCTAAAGTCATTCTTGCGGTCAATGGTCATATTGAAGACTTCGGTCACTTTCAAGGCCGGTTGCTGCATGTCTTTACTTACGCCTCAATGACGGCTGCTTATAGTCATGATGAGTTTTCAAGGCCGGTTACCGGTAAAGATCGTTGGGCCTTATTGCCAGCGGACCCTATGGGCGCGACAGTTCGCAAGATAACTTCGAATGGACTTTCGCGGATTGTTATCCGCACCAAGTTTACCTATGACCCGAGTATTCAAGTCACACCGATGCGTGTCGCAGCGGTGGCCGAAGAACAACGGCACTCTCTGGATGCGCGTTTCCCGGAGTTGAAATCGACGCCGCTGGAATTCAGCTGGGCAGGGCGGCTTTGCCTGAGTCGCAACAGCGCTCCCGCCTTTGGCGAAATCGAGGAAAACCTCTATTCCGCTTGCTGCGAAAACGGGCTGGGCACGGTTAAAAGCACATTGGCAGGCGTGATGGCTGCCGAGTTGGCCAGCGGTCACCATTCACAGGTTTTGCAAAGTTTCAGTCAACTGCCAGGGCCTAGCCGGCTTCCACCAAAGATATTGACGATGTTGGGTGTCAACTCGGTTATTCGCTGGCAGGCGCTCAGAGCAGGGCGAGAAGGCTGAATAGTTTCAAACCACCGGCTTTTATTTCATAAAGGCCTAATCTCTAGTTTTAACCGTAGATCGGAGCACGCCATGAAAAAGATTTGGAAGGCAGTCTGCGCTGTCGCTGTGGCCGGCGTTATGTGTTTGCCAGTTCACGCCGAAGAAAAAAATATCACCATGGGTACTATGACGTGGGAGGACTTGACGCCAATTACAGGTATTACCAAGAAGGTGCTTGAAGACTCTGGTTATACCGTAAAAGTTGTAGAGTTCTCCGAGTGGGGCATCGCTTATGCGGCATTAAGCAAAGGTGATGTTCAAGTGCTGGCGTCGCAAACGGACTATGCGGCAAACGATTACTGGAACAAAAACAAGAACAAAATCGAGAAACTCTCGCCGGTTTCGTTTGGCCTCTACCAAGGGCTTGCGGTACCGAGTTATGTCGACATCGATTCCATCGACCAGTTGAACGCCAATTCGGAAAAACTGGGCGGCAAGATCATCGGTATCGAACCGGGTTCCGGCCTGATGAACGATGCGACCAATGTGGTTAAGGCCTATGACCTCAAGCTGAAACTGGTGGAAGGCAGTACCACGGCAATGACGGCGGCGTTGAAATCGGCAGTCGACCGTAAAGAGCCGGTGGTCGTCACCGTTTGGGATCCGTCCTGGATGACCAAGAAATTCGATCTCAAATTCCTGAAAGATCCAAAAGGCATTTTCCCGCCGCTGCAAGGCTACTACTGGATCGGCCACAAAGGCTTCGCTGAAAGCAATCCGCGTGCGCGTGAACTGATGGCGAGCGTGTACGTGCCAATCGCCGACATCACCGCGATGAACGCCGAAGTCAAAGATGGCAAGACCATGGAACAGGCCATCAAGGGCTGGACCGATAGCCACAGCGAGCTGCTAAAGCGCTGGGAAAATATCAAGAACTGATTGCTGATGCCTTACGCCACTGCCGCCCTTTGATTCATTAGAGAAACCAGAAAACTGGTTCACGGGTTACGAAAATGACAACGGCCAAAATAGACACTAACGAAGTGCTGATAGATTGCCAGTCAGTCTGGAAAATCTTCGGGAAAGCCGCACCGGCAGCGATGAACGCTGTCACTCAGCAAGGGCTGACCAAGACTCAGATCCTGCAAAACTACGGCTGTGTGGTCGGGGTCTCCGACGTCAGCCTCCAGGTTCGACGAGGCGAAATCTTCTGCATCATGGGCTTGTCCGGCAGTGGCAAATCCACCTTGATCAGGCTCCTCAACAAACTGATCACACCGAGCTCAGGCAAAGTGCTGGTCAAAGGCAAGGACCTGTCTTCCCTGACGCCGGCACAGCTTCGAGAGGTGAGGGCGCGTCACATCGGCATGGTCTTCCAGAGTGTGGCGTTGTTGCCCAATCGAACGGTGCTGGAGAACACGGCATTCGGTCTGGAAGTGCAGGGCGTCGGCAAGGCTGAGCGGTACAAAGTGGCCGAGCAGGCACTGGCCAAAGTAGGGCTGAGCGAATGGTCATCGCGTTACCCCACGGAGTTGTCTGGCGGCATGCAGCAACGTGTCGGCCTGGCCCGCGCCATTACTGCCGACCCTGAAGTGATTTTGATGGATGAGCCGTTCAGTGCGCTTGATCCATTGATTCGCCGGCAGTTGCAGGACGAGTTTCGCCAGCTGACCAAGGAGCTTGGCAAGTCCGCGGTTTTCATCACTCACGACCTGGACGAGGCCATCCGCATCGGTGATCGCATCGCGATCATGAAGGATGGCGTGATCATCCAGGTCGGCACCGCCGAGGAAATCGTGCTTAACCCGGCGGACGATTATGTCGCGGAATTTGTGGCAGGTATTTCCCGGCTGCACCTGGTCAAGGCGCACTCGGTCATGACGCCGGTCGAGCCTTTCAAGGTCGCAAACCCGGGATGCGACATTTCCAGGCTGAGCAAGACTTCGCTGGGCGCAGACATCAACGAACTGATCGGATTGACGATGAAGTCCGAGCGCGACGCGCTGGCAGTCATCGACAACGGCGTGGTGGTGGGCATCATTACGCCGCGCGATTTGCTTCGCGGCGTTCAGGGCATTCCGAATGAATTCTCGGCTTCAACAACCGACACCGTTCTGGAGGCATCGACATGAGCATTCCGGACTTTTCCGATCAATTCGACACGACCATCGACTCGAGTCTGGAATGGCTGTCGGATCACGGCGAGTTTTTGTTCGACGGCGTCAATGCACTGCTGACGGGCGTCTACAAAAGTGTGCTCTGGTGCATTGCCTATCCGCCGTATTACCTCGTCGCGCTGGCCATCGCCCTGATCGGATGGCGGGTGGTGGGCGCCCGGTTCGCGATTCTCGCGGGCCTCGCGCTGGTGTTCTGCGACGTGATCGGCTTGTGGCCAGAGACGGTCAGTACGCTTGCGCTGGTGCTGACGGCCACCGTACTGGCGCTGGTGGTCGCGATTCCATTGGGCGTGCTGGCCGGCCTCGCGCCGTCGGTTGATCGCGTGGTCGATCCGGTGCTGGACCTGATCCAGACCATGCCGCCCTACATCTACCTGTTGCCGGCCATCGCGCTGCTGGGCTACGGCCCGGCCACCGCACTGCTGGCGACTTTTATCGTGGCCGTGCCGCCGGCGATACGCCTGACATCCCTGGGGATTCGGATGACCCCGCGAGAGTTCATCGAGCTGGGCGATGCCAGTGGTGTCACTGGCTGGCAAATGTTCTTCAAGATTCGCCTGCCGTTCGCCAAGCCCAGCATCATGGCCGGGGTGAACCAGAGCTTGATGATGGCGTTCGGCATGGTGGTTATCGCCGGCATCGTCGGCTCCGGCGGGCTGGGTGAGTCGATCTACGGCGCCGTTCGCACACTGGATATCGCCAAGTCGATCAACGCGGCCATCGCCATCGTCATTCTGACCATGATCCTGGATCGGTTGGCGCAGCACGCTGCCCGCTCGCGGATGGGAGAAAGCCAATGAGTGCCTCAGAACTGCAATTTTCCCCGGGCGAATTCCTGGCGCCCGCAGTCGATTGGCTGAACGCCAATCTGCACGGTGTGTTCAAAGGCATCAGCCAAGTCATCGAGGCGGTGCTGGGCGCGGTGGAGTCCACGTTGCTGGCGCCGCATCCTTATCTGTTCATCGCCATCGTCGTGGTCGGCGCGTTCTTTTTCGCCAACAAACGCGTCGCGGTGTTTGCCGCCTTGATGTTGGCGTTTTGCCTGTTCGCCGGCCTTTGGGCGGCCTCCATGCAAACCATCGCGCTGGTCTCGGTGGCGGTGTTGATCTCGGTGGCCATCGCCTTTCCGCTCGGTGTGCTGGCGGCAAGGGTAAAGCGCGTGGATGAAGCCTTCTTGCCGATCCTCAACATCATGCAAACCGTGCCACCGTGGGTTTACCTGATTCCCGCCGTGATGCTGTTCAGCCTCGGGCGAGTGCCGGCAATCATCGCGACCATCGTCTACGGCATTCCGCCGATGCTCAGGCTGACCACCCTGGCGTTCAAACAGTTGCCGAAAGACCTGCTGGAACTGGGCCAGGCGTCCGGCGCTTCACCCCGGGACATTCTGTTCAAGATCGAACTGCCGACGGCCGCACCGACGCTGTTGGTCGGGCTCAACCAATGCATCCTCATGTCCCTGGCGATGGTGGTGTTGGCGGGCCTGGTTGGTGCCGGAGGTCTCGGTGCTGAAGTGACACGAGGTCTCTCCAGAATGGAGATGGGCCTGGGGCTGCGCGCCGGTCTGGCGATCGTCGCAGTTGCACTGTTGCTGGACCGGCTGACACGCGGCGCGTTGCAGCGTCACTCCCCACGCGCACTTCTTTGAGAGACCTTCAGAATGAGACGTAGCTTTTTTTGTGTCGACTCCCATGCGTGCGGAAATCCGGTGCGGGTCGTGACCGGCGGTGGGCCTCTGCTGCCATCCGTTTCGATGGCCGAACGCCGTGAGATTTTCGTGCGTGACCATGACTGGGTTCGCACCGCGCTGATGTTCGAACCCCGTGGGCACGACATCATGTCCGGCGTGATCATCTACCCGTCGAACCGCGACGATTGCGATTTTGGCGCGTTGTTCATCGAAGTCAGCGGCTGCCTGCCAATGTGCGGGGCGGGTACGATCGGCTTGTCCACCGTGGTGATCGAAGAGGGCCTGGTCACGCCGCGCGAACCGGGTCGGCTGGCCATCGAAACACCGGCCGGGCGCGTCGATGTCGATTACGTCATGAGCGGCGAATACGTGGACTCGATCCGACTGTTCAACGTGGCCAGCTACCTGCACAGCGCCGACGTGGTGGTCGAGGTGCCGGGCGTTGGAACCTTCACCGTCGACATTGCCTATGGCGGCAATTTCTATGCAGTGGTTGAACCACAAGAAAGTTGGGCCGGCCTGACAGGGATGACGACCGCAGACATCGTCAGCCTGAGTCAGAAACTTCGCTCGGCATTGGCAGGCGTGTGTGATCCCGTGCATCCCGAAAACAACCGGATCAGTGGCGTCCACCATGTCATCTGGTGCGACGACGAACACGGCACCGCCGCCGATGGCCGCAGTGCGGTGTTCTACGGCGACAAGGCGATTGACCGCTCTCCCGGCGGCACCGGGACGTCGGCGCGGATGGCGCAGCTGGTGGGGAAGGGCCGGTTGCGCGTGGGCGAGACGTTCCGCAATGAGAGCCTGATCGGCACGATCTTCGAAGGCAAAGTCGAGTCTGCGGAGAAAGTCGGCCCTTTCTACGGCATTCGCCCCAGCATCGGTGGCTGGGCGCAGATTACCGGGCACAACACCATTTTTGTCGATGACAAGGACCCGCTTCGTCATGGCTTTCAGTTGGCATGATCAGGTGTAAATGGCGCTAGGGTGTTTTGAGCGTCAGCAGGTAGCATTAGGTTTTATCTACGCCGTAACCGAGTGCCAAAAACTTTGATCGAACGACGCCAATTTAGCGGAGGCATGAAGGGGAAAAATCTTCGCTATCTGAACGACAACCCCGACGAGCCTGTTCAGCTGACACGGACAGGCTTTTTGCTGCTCGAACATTTTTCGCTGCCGGCGTTTACGCAGGCGCTGGATACGATCGTCACGGCGAATCTGCTACGGCCAAAACTGTTCTCGTCGCGCACGTTCGGCTTGCACGACGGGGAGGTCGTCAGCGATCTGGGGCTGGTCATCCGGCCGGATGCGCGCATCGATTGCTCCGTCGTGCACGAACTCGATCTGTTGGTCATTTGCGGTGGTTACAGGACCGAGCTGAAGGCCTCTGACGAGTTGACCAGTCTGTTGAGAGCGGCCGCCGACCATGGCGTGAGCCTGGCCGGTTTGTGGAATGGCGCCTGGTTCCTCGGGAGTGCCGGCTTGCTCGACGGCTATCGCTGCGCGATTCACCCCGAACATCGCCCCGCGCTCGCGGAAGTGGCGAAAGCGACGCATGTCACCAGTGAGCCTTTTGTCATTGATCGGGACCGGCTCACGGCGTCCAGTCCTTCGGGCGCGTTCCACATGGCGCTGGACTGGATCAAGAGCTTGCACGACAAGGCTCTTGTCGAAGGGATCGAGGACATCCTCGCGTTCGAAGAGTCGCGTTACCGGCGGATCAAACCGACGGAAAATGTCTGCGTGAGCGCACCCTTGCGCGAGGTGGTGAAACTGATGGACGCCAACCTCGAAGAGCCTCTGGAGCTGGAGCAGTTGGCCGTTTACGCAGGCCGTTCTCGGCGCCAACTCGAGCGTCTGTTCAAGGAACAGCTCGGCACCACGCCTCAGCGCTATTACATGGAATTGCGCATTACCGAAGCGCGTCGCCTGCTGCAACACACGGAACTGTCCCAGGTGGATGTGCTGGTGGCCTGTGGTTTTGTGTCACCGAGTCATTTCAGCAAGTGCTACAGCTCGTATTTCGGGTACAGGCCGTCGAAGGAAAAACGGCTGGTCAAATAAGCCCCCCTCGAAAATTGTAGGAGCGAGCCTGCTCGCGAAGGACTCCAGAACACCGCGTTTAGCCAGATAACACGCGTTTTCGTTTACGTCCATCGCGAGCAGGCTCGCTCCTACAGTTGAAGTGTTTGTCACGACATGCGTTGTCGTACGACTATCTGGTTTTCAAATACCCACGGCCACACCCGGACCACTAATCTCTTCAAGGGCGGCACAGCCTTTGCCGTTCGGCGTGTTGTCTGTCGAGACGAACGGCCATTTTCCGGATTGACAGCCGGGTAGGGGAGTCGTTATAAAAGGCGCAGTTGTACGACGACATACGATGTTACACCCCTAAAAACAAAAACCGGGTCCCATCATGAACTCAATCCGCTTTCCAGCCTTCCCGCATACCGCTTCTTGTGGTCCGGTCCTGATTGCCTGCCCAGGCGCTCAGTCATCCCCGTTATCTGTAGCAACCTCCCGATTGCACGTGCTACTCGTCTGACGATAGCCACAGAGCAGTTCGCTGCGCGTAAGAATTGATCTCGCTTGAAACCGAGAGATCATCACCACAATCCAATAATAAAGTGATGCCATGAATCTGAACGAGCCCATCAATGCGCAACGTGTCGGCCAGTCCGTCGGCAAATATCGCTGGACGATCTGTGCACTGTTGTTCTTCGCCACCACCGTCAACTACCTCGACCGCCAGGTGCTCAGCCTGTTGGCGCCGGATCTGTCGACGCAATTTGGCTGGAGCAACAGCGACTACGCCAACATCGCTTCCGTTTTCCAGTTTGTGTACGCGATATCCATGCTGTTTGCCGGCCGTTTCGTCGACAAGATCGGCACCAAGAAGGCCTACATCATCGCGATCGCTGTCTGGTCGACCGGCGCCATGATGCATGCCTTTTCAGTGCCGATGGGCGAGGGCATCGCGGCGGTGAGCAGTGCGTTCGGTCTTGCGGTGATCCCGGTCTCGATTGCCGGTTTCATGCTGTCCCGCGCGGTGCTGGCGATAGGCGAGGCGGGTAACTTCCCGATCGCGATCAAGGCCACGGCCGAATACTTCCCGAAGAAGGAACGCTCCTTCGCCACCGGTATCTTCAACTCCGGTGCCAACGTGGGCGCGATCCTGGCGCCGATCTGCGTGCCGCTGATTGCCGCCCTGTGGGGTTGGGAAGCGGCGTTCATCGTGATCGGCATGCTGGGCTTTGTCTGGGTGGCCGTGTGGATTGCGCTGTACGAAAAACCTGAAAATCAAAAACGCCTCTCGGCTGAGGAACTGGCCTTCATTCGCAGCGATGCGCAGGTGATTGCCACCCCGGCACCGGGCGTTGCCGAGAAAAAAGTCTCGTGGTTCAAGTTGCTGACCTACCGCCAGACCTGGGCGTTCGCCTTCGGCAAATTCATGACCGACGGTGTGTGGTGGTTCTTCCTGTTCTGGCTGCCAACCTACCTGTCGGCGCAGTACGGCATGAAGGGCGCGGCCATCGTGTTGCCTTTGGCCGTGCTGTACAGCATGACCATGGTCGGCAGTATCGGCGGCGGCTGGTTCCCGAGCTATTTCATGGCACGTGGCGATGCGCCGTATGACGGCCGGATGAAAGCCATGCTGGTCATCGCCTTCTTCCCGCTGCTGGTGTTGCTGGCTCAGCCACTGGGTTACATCAGCTTTTGGGTACCGGTGATATTGATCGGCATCGGGGCGTCGGCGCATCAGGCGTGGTCGTGCAACATCTTCACTACCGTGTCTGACATGTTCCCGCAAAAATCCATCGCGTCAGTGGTCGGCATTGGCGGTTTGGCCGGCGGCATGGGCGGGGTTGCGATGACGAAGCTTGGCGGTTGGGTGTTCGACTACTACAAATCGATCAACGATATTCACACCGGCTACATGATCATGTTCGCCATCTGTGCGGTGGCCTACCTGGTGGCGTGGAGCGTGATGAAATTGCTGGTACCGCGCCACAAGGAAATCACCGATCTGTAATCGGCTGGCTTGAGAGGTTGAACCGGTAGACGGCGCTTGTAGCCGTCACCGGTTCCGTTTCGCATGCTGGTCAGTTCTTGTGTCACCCGGGTGAGGGGTGACACCCGACGGGGCCGGCGGCACGTGGATAACGAACATCAGAGGAACGAGCACTTCCGACACCATCGCATGCGATGTATAGTCGGGCCTTGCGATCCATTTGTCTTTGGCCCGGAGAATGCTCATGAAACCCACTGAAAAGACATCCGCCCTCGACCTGAAACTTTCCGACTTCCTGTGTTTTGCGGTCTATTCCTCCAACCTCGCCTTCGGCAAGGCTTACAAGCCAATGCTCGAACGGCTCGGACTCACCTACACGCAATACATCACCCTCGTGGCGCTGTGGGAGGAAGACAACCAGACCGTTGGTAGCCTCGGCGAAAAACTGTTCCTGGAATCCAACACCCTCACTCCGATCCTGAAGAAGTTGGAAGCCATGGGGTATGTGCTGCGCCAGCGCGATCCGGAAGACGAACGCCAGGTGCGGATCAGCCTCACAAAAGAGGGGCGAAAATTGCGTGAAGGTCTCTCCGAAGACGGCTTCCCGCAAACCGGTCTGGATGCCGACGACTTCGTGCAATTGCAGCAGGCAATCGTCAAGTTACGGGGCAACCTCATCCGTACGACGAAAGACCGGGAGTAGGGCGATTCAACCGTTCGAGCCTGTCTACCCGAAGGCAAGACGACAGGCAGTTCATCACACAACCCGCGCCGGCGCTTTACCCTGCCACCCTCACCAAGCATCATGTGCGGCTCGCACTTATGCCAACGGTGCCGGACATCCGTGGTGAAAAGGAACTGCAGTTGAACGAACAGACATTGTCCATGCGCCTGGAGCGTGTGGCTGCGCATATGCCAGCCGGTGCGCGCCTGGCCGATATCGGCTCGGATCATGCCTATTTGCCGGTGGCGTTGATGCGCCGTGGCGCCATCGCGTCGGCGGTGGCGGGCGAGGTGGCATTGACGCCGTTCCACTCGGCCGAACGCACCGTGCGCGAAAACGGTCTGGACCAGCACATCACCGTGCGCCTGGCCGATGGCCTGGCGGCAATCGAACCGGGAGACGGGATCACCGCGATCAGCCTCTGCGGCATGGGCGGCGAGACGATCCGCGACATCCTCGACAGCGGCAAGGCGCAACTGAGCGGCCAGGAACGCTTGATCCTGCAGCCCAACGGCGGCGAACAGCCACTGCGCCAATGGCTGATGGAAAATGGCTACCGCATCCTCTGCGAAGAAGTGCTGCGCGAAAACCGTTTCGACTACGAAATCATCGTCGCCGAGCGCGCCGGACCGGTGACGTACACTGCCGAAGAACTGTACTTCGGCCCGCTGCAGATGCAGGCACGCACCCCGGCGTTCCTGGTCAAATGGCAGCGCATCCTGCGCCACAAGCAACAGACCCTGACCCAGTTCGCCCGCGCGCGGCAGGCTGTGCCTGAGGAGAAGGTGCAGGATGTTGCCCGGCAGGCGCGGTGGATTAGTGAGTTGCTGGCTTGAGTACGTTTCTGGGGTTTGTACGCAAGTTAGCCCGTCAGGCTCATTGACCTGGCCGCTATTCACTGCGCAGAGCCGCCACCGGATGCAGGCGGGCCGCCCGCAGTGCCGGAGCCAAGCCGGCGAGAATGCCGAGCACCGCCGCCAGCAGCAGCGCCAGCAGCAGAAACAGCGGCTGCAGCGCCAAGGGCAGGCTCGGCATGGCCAGATGCAGTAGTCCGAGCAGGAGGCCCATCAACAGCAGACCAAGTAGACCACCGGCCAGGGACAGCAGCGTCGCTTCGGCGAGAAACAGCCCGAGCACCTGCCGCGGGCTGGCACCAATCGCCCGCAACAGGCCGATTTCCGCCGTGCGCTCGCCCACAGTGGTAGTCATGATGGTGAGAATGCCGACGGCGCCGACCAACAGGGAAATGCCCCCCAAGGCAGCGATGGCCAGGCTCAGGGTGCCGAGAACGCGGTTGAAGCTGCGCAGCATGTCGTCCTGGGTGCTCAGACTGAAGTCCTCCACGCCGTGCCGTTCGCCGAGCACCTGGCGAATCTGCCGGCTCAACGCCCGAGAAGTGGTGCCGGCGCCGAACACCACATGGACTTTGACCACCCCGGTGTGGTTGAACAGGCTTTCTGCCCAATCCACCGGGATGTAGGCGATATCGTCGAGGTTGAAGCCGAGCAACTGGCCCTTCTCCGCCATCACGCCGATCACCCGGAAACGCACGCCGCCGACGCGGATCAGCTCGCCCAGCGGATTGCGTGCACCGAACAGCTCGACACGCAGCTGATGGCCGAGCACCACATAGGGCGGCGAACGACCGTCACGGGCCACGGGCAGGAACTCGCCCAGGCTCAGCTGCATGCGCCAGGCCTGCGCCATCTGATGGCCGCCACCGAGAATGTCGCTGCGTCGGCTCAGTTGACCGAACTGGATATCCCCGCTGCCCTGAATGATCGGCACCGCCGCCTCGACATGTGGCAAGCGCCGCAGGGCGTCGGTATCACTGATAGTCAGTGGCCGTACGCTGCCGAGCAGACCGCCGAGGCCGCTGGTCTGGGTCTTGCCCGGGCGCACGGTGATGATCCGCGTACCAAACTGCGAGAAGTTCTCCAGCACATAGCCGCGCGCGCCTTCGCCTATGGCCGTGAGCAGCGCCACAGCGGCTATCCCGATCGCTACCCCGAGCAGGGTCAGCAGGCTGCGCAAGGGGCGACAGGTCAGCGCCGAGCTGGTCAGCCGGAAACCATCTCGCCAGCGCATCAGTGCGCTCCCGGCGGGCGCAGCGCCGCCACCGGCTCCAGCGCCGAGGCCCGAGCGGCCGGCAGCCAGGCGAACAGCAGCGCCGTGCCGAGTGCCAGCAGCACCGCGCTAGCCCGCGCCCACCAGGGTGCATAGAGCGGCAGATCGAACGCCAGGCGCCCCAGCCAGAGCAAGGTTTCGGCCAGAAGTAGCCCCGCTAGCGCCCCTGTCAGGGCGAGCAGCGCCGCCTCGCCGAGGAACAGCAGGCGCAGCTGCGCCGCCGTCACACCTATGGCTTTGAGCAGGCCGATCTCGGCGCTGCGCTGGCTCACCGCAATCCAGGTCACGTTCATGATCAGGATGCCTGCCACCAGCAGGCTGATCGCGGCAATCCCGGCGACCGCCAGGGTCAGCACCCCGAGTATGTCGTCGAAGGCGCTGAGCAGGCTGTCCTGACTGATCAGGGTGATGTCTTCCTTACCCTCGTGGCGCTCCTTGAGCGCGGCGAGTATCAGCCGCTTGCTACGGTCGAGAAAGCCCGGACCACGCACCTCGACAAACACCCGCAACAACCCCTCGCGATTGAACAAGGCCTGGGCACTGGCCACCGGGATGATCAACATCTCGGCGAAATCCATCCCCAGGGATTCGCCCCGCTCACCGAGGATGCCGACCACCCGGAAGCGCCGGTCGCCGGCGCGCAACCATTCACCCAGGGCCGGGCGCGCACCGAATAGCTCGCGCCGGAGTTTGCCGCCGATCACGCAGACGGCCTCGGCCTGCTCAGGGTCCAGCGCCGGCAGGGGTTGGCCCTGGACGACCGTCAGTTGGCGAATGGCGAAGAAGTCCCGGGTGGTGCCCAGGGTCAGTACCTCACGATTGCGGTTGCCGACTATCACCTCCATCTGCCCGGCCTGCAGCGGCGCGACCCGGCGGATGCCCGGCAACTGGGTGATGGCCTGGACGTCCTGCAAGGTCAACTCGTGCGGCGTCAGGCCGGTGAGCGGCGGCAAGCGCCCCGTGGTTTCCTTGCGGCCCGGAAAAACGATAAGGATGTCGCGCCCGAGCAGCGAGAACTCGTTCAGGACGAAGGCCCGCGCACCCGCGCCGAGACCGGTGAGCAGATTGACCGCAACCACCCCGATAGCGATGGCCAGCAGCAGCATCAGGCTGCGCGAGCGATGCCCACGCAAGGCGCCGAGCCAGAAGCCCAGGGCATCGGCAGCGCGCATCAGGTTAGCGCCCGTTGCGGCGCAGCAGTGTGGATTCGCCCGTCACGCATGTGTAACTGGCGCTGCGCGCGGGCGCCCAGGCTGGCGTCGTGGGTCACCACTATCAGGGTCAGGCCCTCGCCGTTGAGCTCCTCCAGCAGGCTGAAGACCTCGGCACCGGCCTGGCTATCGAGATTGCCGGTGGGCTCGTCGGCCAACAACAGCGCCGGTTGCATGACCATCGCCCGGGCGATGGCGACGCGCTGGCGCTGACCACCGGACAGCTCGGCCGGGCGGTGGGCAATGCGATCGCCCAACCCCAGGCGCGCCACCAATTGGCTGCTGCGCTTGTGCCGTTGCGCCGCGCCGATGCCGGCGAGGACCATTGGCAGCTCGATGTTTTCCAGCACCGTCAGCCGTGCGATCAGGTGGTAGGACTGGAACACGAAACCTATCAGTTGGCTGCGCAATTGGGCGCGCCGCGCCTCGCTCAGCGTCGCCGTGGCCTCGCCCTGCAGCCAGTATTCGCCGGCGCTCGGCGCATCGAGCAAACCGAGGATGTTCAGCAGGGTCGACTTGCCCGAGCCCGACGGGCCCATCACCGCCATGTAGTCACCGGCGGCGATGTCCAGATCCAGGCCGTCCAGCCCCATCACCTGCTGCTCGCCCAACTGGAAACTGCGGCTACCGCCGCGCAGACGGATCATTGCTCAGTCTCCGCCGCATCCACCGGGATCACAGCCACGTTGTCCTTGAGCCCTTCCTGCTCGAGGCTGGCGACTATCCGCGCGTTCTCGTCCAGCCCTGCGAGCACCTCGGTCCAGCGCCAGTTGCTCAACCCGGTTTGCACCTCCACCTCGCGTAACACCCGGGCGGTCGGGTCATATCGCAGCACGTGCTGCCCCTCCAGCAGGGTCTCGGTGGGGATGCGCAAAGCACGTGCGCGCTGCTCCAAGAGGATCTCGACATCGGCGCTATAGCCGGTGAGCAGGACCAGATCGGCCGGCGGCTGGTCGAAGCGCACCTCGACATCGACGGTGCGCGCCTGCTTCTCCAGTTCACGCACATAGGGCGCGATGCGGCTGACGCGGCCGGCGAAATGCTGGCCACGGAAGGCATCCAGGCTAATCCGCACGGCGGTTCCGGGGCGAACCCGGGCAGCGTCCACCTCATCGATCGGCGCCTCGACATACAGGCAGCTGTCGTCGATCAGGTCGATCGCCGGCGGCGTGGGAATACCCGGCGGCGAAGGGGTGACGAACTCGCCGAGTTCGCCGTTGATTTCTGCGACTATGCCGGCGAATGGCGCACGCAGGGTCGTCTGCTCCAGCAGTGAACGCTGCAACTGCAGGCTGGCGTCGGCCTCGCGGATCAGCACGGCAGTGGCACTGCACATCAGCTTCGCCAGGTGAGCCTTGGTCTCGGCCTGATCGAGGCGATCGGCGGCAACCAACTTGCGGTCGGCCAGAAGGCCCAGGCGATCGAGGTCGCGCCGGTCCAGATTAGCCTGCTGGCAGCGCTGTTCGCGGGCGTTGCGTTGGGCCTCCAGCCGCGCCTCGGCCTCCTGCAGCCGGGCCTGTTGCTCGTCCTGTCGCAGGCGCATGAGCACCTGACCCGGCTGAACCCGCTGGCCCTCGCCGATCAGCAACTCGGCAACCTGGCCGCCGACATTGAAGGACAGATGCGAGCGTCGACAGGACTTCAGCGTACCCGCGCGAGTGTTGGCCACCAGCGTCTCCACCGGCCCCCGCTCAACCTCTAGCAGCCTGACCGGCAACGGCTGTGGTCGACTCAACCAGCCGCCAAGCACCATCAGACAGGCCAGCATCGACGAGCCAATCAATAATTTGCGCATGGACTGCACCTCCTCCCACATGGCTTGAGCCTAGGTCAGGAAGGTAAAAGCTCAACGCGAAGCGCCATTTATCCGACGATTTTCAGACGAACGTCAGAAAAATGGCGAATGAGATTTATTTCTCTCGCAACAGCTATTCCCCAGCCGTGGCAACTCAATAAAACTCCTTGCCGCGACGACGCTACGACGTCGAAATATCCCCGGAAACTGTGCCACGCTTTGCTCATACCCGAATGTCTTCAAGCAGCCCAGGCTGTCGGTCAGCATTGGCTCAAATTGGCCGATAGCTGCGTGTTGGACTCAAGGTCTCAAACTAGTGACGCAGGTCTAGGTAGACCGGGTAGGCGCGACTGGTTTTCGTGCTCGAAGAAAAGCCCCCGCACTCGGCTCAAGTGTGAGGGCTTTCTGGTTGAGCGAAGGGGGATTTTCTCACTTCGGTTCGGGTCGTTACGGGTAACACTGTGGTTCAGTCCGGAGGGCGATCGGCCTCATCCACCGTCAGAGCGTTCCGAGGGGCAACTCCATCGCCACGAAAGTACTCAACGCCAACATAATCAGCAACGCTATAAACATTAGGCTCAAATGAGCGACCTGCTTATAACGGGGTATCGGCCTATTCGTGATTCGAGCAATTGATTTAACAGTGGAAGACATCACCAATCCTCACTTTTGCGCAGAACACCCAATAGCTCCTGAAGGTGTACATCAGAATCACCGGCAGGATGAACAGTGTGCCAATCAAGACGAACAGCTAACTGGTGGCCGGTGATGTCGCCGCCCGCAGGCTGACGGATGGCGGGATGATGTCCGGCCAGCAAGGTCAGCAAGGCATCCGGCGCGGCCTTGGGGGCGGCCGGCGGGTTAGTAGATGCCGAAGGGGCCGTCGGTGGTGGCGGACCGAAATCATCCAGCGGCATGGCGTTGGCGGTGGTCAGGGTAAGGCGCATCGGACAGCGCAGGCTTGACCCGAGCAGAAAGGCGACGGAGCGGCATGGTGGTGTCGCGCGTTTCATTTTTCACCCCTCCCGTCATGCCGAATCTGGCAAGCCCTGTCGTCTGCATGATGTCCGGGACGACAGCTATTGCGGGTACGAGGGGGCGGTGCAACTAATGAGCCATTTCAATAGAGCGAAAAAAGTTCAACTTAATTAATAAACTGCTTCCGGGCGTTTCGAGTTAGAGAAAAGGTGAGTGGGGAATAATCCTCAAATCAGGTGGTAAACGCCCGGTTGCGTGGGTGTAATTCCCCATTTATGGAGATCGTAGCGACCTATCGCGAGGAGTAGCCAACGACCCAATGTAGTCATCCAGTTCAAGCGACTACCCCTGCGCTTTCTTCAGCCCTTTCAAGCGCACATTCGCCCGTTGCACAGCGGCCATTTTTTCAGGCCGCTTCATGCGTTTCCACTTTCTGATGTCTTCCTTGCTCCGCCCACAACTCACACACAGATCGCCACTCAGTTGGCAAACCGAGATGCAGGGGTTTTCGATTTCTTTAGCCATCGTCAATAACCCTTGGCCAGGCGCTTCTGCCAATCACCACCGTGAGTGCGCTGGCATTCTTCCTCGGAGTCAAAGCGGACATTGAGGTCTGAAGGGCTCAGATTGATGTTGGCCTCATTCAAGGCGATGGCCGTCAACTCAAAGATGCGCGTCTTCGCGTTAACCTGGGCGAGCTTTTTGTCAGCCAGGGTTTCGAACACCCAGATCACCTTCAGGGTTTCAGCCAATGCGCTCAGGTCAGTGATGTGGGTGAGCCAGGTAAAACCCTTGATTTCACCTTTTGCTGTTTCGCACGCATCAGTGAGCGTGGCAATCAATCGGCGTTCGATCCGCGCCAGTTCACGTTTCCCTGGGGGCATTACGGTTTCCTTTGGAGGCAGTGGAGGGGAGGCGCTGAATCAGGCCGGTCGAAACTCGACCGTCAGATGGCTGACTTCATGAACCGGCTTCAGACGTTCACGAATGCTGTCGGCGTTCGCAGTGGCTTCACCAAGGACGCTGACGATGGCCGCATGAGCTTGCGGTCCAACTCGCCAGACGTGCAAGTCGGTGATGGTGGCATCCCCAGGTTTCTCAACCCGTTCACGGATTTCCTCGGCAACGTGTGCGTCTGTCTGATCCAGCAGTACACCTGCGGTGACCCCCATCAAGATCCACGCCCAGCGCGCGATAACGATAGCGCCGACAATGCCCATGACCGGGTCCAGCCACACCCAACCGAGATACCGGCCGGCGAGCAGTGCAGCAATGGCCAGAACCGAAGTCAGCGCGTCCGCGATGACGTGGACGTAGGCCGATTTCAGGTTGTTGTCGTTCCCATGATGGTCATGGCCATGATCGTGATCGTGCCCATGACTATGCCCGTGACCCAGCAGCAGGGCGCTGACAATGTTGACGATCAAGCCGGCAATCGCGATGAGCGTAGCGGTGCCGAACTGAACTTCCGTTGGCTGCAAGAGACGTATGACGGACTCAACGCCAATTCCCAGGGAGACCATACCGAGAATCAGCGCCGAGGCGAACCCGCCCAAGTCTCCAACCTTTCCGGTACCGAAACTGTAGCGCTGGCTGAAAGCGTGGCGTTTTGCGTATCCATAAGCGGCCGCCGCGATGCCCAATGCGCCGGCATGGGTTGCCATGTGAAAGCCATCGGCCAGCAACGCCATCGAGCCCGTCATATACCCGGCGGTGATCTCGCCGACCATCATCACAACGGTCAGTATCACAACCCAAAGCGTACGCTTGGCGTTTTCGTCGTGCGCTGAGCCAAGGAACATGTGGTCGTGTGTGTAGTTGATGTTGGAGCTGCTCATGAGTGTGTACCTGCGTTCACTTGGAGTAACGGCGAATGGCCTCAAGAAGTTCTTCGACGCCCTTGTTTCGCTCCTCTTCGCTGAGAGCAGGGTTCGCGACATGCTCCCGCGCGTGGTCCTCGATGATTTCCTCCATCAAACCGTTGATGGCTCCGCGAGTGGCGGCAACAAGGTGCAGTGTTTTGGCACAATCGAGATCCGATTCCAATGCCCGTTCAACGGCTTGGATTTGCCCGGCGATACGTTTTACGCGTTTGAGAAGATCGCCTTTGTTTGCTGCAATATGGCCCATGGGATACCCCCCTACCTATGTATTGTGCATGATAGGCATACCCCTATACCTATGCAATGTCAGGGGCGGAGAGGGCATCTATAACCCCTGGCAGGAATTTGCGAGGGGGCAATCGAGAGGACCTGGAATGAGCGCTTCTGGCTGATTGTTGCCGTTCACCATCGACACTGATGCTCACCAGCTGCCCCCTTGGACTCGAGCAATGGATATCGCTTGGATGAATGGCAGTTCCTCAGCCTGCGGGACGTCTGGAAATCAGCTGTACTTAAATTCCGACATCGAGTTCCTGGAGATCAGATTATGAGAAAGCACAGGACGTTTGGTTGGGTAGCCATGATTTTTCTTCTGGTGGCGAACGGGGCAGCTTGGGCGGCCACCGAACGAGCCGAGACGCGTCGTTCCGCGCGCGATGTCAGGCAGGAGACGCGCCAGGGTGCGCGTGAGACGAAACAGGATTGTCGAGCGGCCGATGCCAAGAGCAATCCCGGTTGCCGACAAGACAAGCGACAAACGAAGCAGGAAGGACGTCAAAAAGCCCGGGATATCAAGTACTGAACCTGGACGCTCGAACGGCGGAAACTGGCCGATTTCGGTCAGTCATGGACGGCAGAAATCGGCCAATACCCGATATTTCTCACCCTGGCTCGCAGACGTTTTCGGTCCATGTGCCGTCACAGCCAGCACGTGAAATCTTGCTCGAAAATCCGTCATAACATGTTATGACCTCACTCAAAAATGCCGTTTGGCCCAACAAATACGGCGTTTAATGGACGAATGGTCGTAAGGCGTCAAGCGCGGGGAATTGCTAGGGGCCTGAAGCCACTACAGGCGACTCAGATCGGCGCGTTCGTCGCGGTGAAGTGAACTTCACTTTGATCACGTGTCACATTAAGTCCTCGTTAAGAGAACTTCAGTGGAGGTATAGCCTTATGAACATGGCCACAATTGTCAGTGCCGTGATTTCCAGTCTCGCGCCAACTGTCTTCGACCAGAACGGCCTGCAAGAACCCGGCGCGCATGTCTCAGCCGTCGATTACCACTACGGTATGGAAATCGATGTGAAGCGGGTACTGCAGCGCACTGATACATCCAACAAGACAGGCGTGGTACCGGTGACCCTGGTCTATGAAGACAGCCTGGGTGAGGTTCACAAGATCCGTTTCCTCGAATGGGGCGCAAGCCCTGCAAATCCCACCAGCATCGCCTGATCCGCTCGCCGATAGGGTTCTGGATCTCGCCGACTCCAGAAGCGGAAGTTAAACCTCATATGCACTAAGTACGGATGATTAAAAGTTCATTCGCGAAAATCACTATTATCCTGGCAGCATAACACTGCGAGATTATTTAATAATAATTGTTGGATCCTAATTACAATCAGCAACGGCAAACTCCAATCAAGCTGTGCCGAGAACTATGTTGATTCACTATTGAAGTCAAGAGGTAACCATGGAACTTAGTATGATTTCTTCGTCCACCGTGGAATATTTTCGTTTGGGCGTTGTGTATTTCCATCTTATCGCCTGCTGTGTTGCAATCGGTCTTGTCTTGACCAGTGACGTTGCAATGGTCAAGCAACTCCTGAAGGGGGACGTGTCGGGTCACCATGATGACGCACATATGGAAAGCCTTCAAAAAACCGTCGTACTTGCACTTGTAGCTCTTTGGATTACGGGCATTGGCATTATCGGGATCGATTATGCCGGCAAGGGGATGGAGTATTTCCAGAATCCAAAGTTGCAAGCAAAAATCGGGATCGTTGTACTGCTGACCTTTAACGGCTTCCTGTTGCATAGCGCTGTATTGCCGGCGCTGAAAAAAGCCGGTTCGTTACTTGAACTTTCCTTCAGCCTTCGCATGCTGGCGCTGTTCTCGGGTGCGCTCTCTGGTGTGTCGTGGTTCTATGCCGCCATGTTGGGTGTTGGTCGTCCGCTGGCCTGGAAATACTCGCTGATCGAGTTGCTGGCAGCCTATCCGGTTCTCATCGTTGGTGGATTCGCAATGATGGTACTGCTCACCGCCTGGGCAAAAAGCAGAGAGACCGACGGGCGTATGGAGCAAGGCACCTGGACGCAACAAAACGCCGCCCTGGCTTAATGCTAAAGTCAGGTTGAATAAGCAAGTAATGCTTTAGCAAATAACTACCACTGTTATCTATTAATAAACTCTCACTTGAGGAAACCCAAATGAAATCCATGAAAGTTCTTTTCGTCGCCGCCGCTCTGACCGCTTCCACTCTGGCTATGGCCACAGGTGGCGGTGATCGGACCTTCACACGCATGGAGTCGGCCCGGAAAGTCTCGATGGAAGCCTTCCAGGTTGCACAGAAACAGAAGGCTGAAGCCGCTGTTGCCGAAAGCAAAGCCAAGGCGACCGATCGCACCAACGGCTGATCTGTGTCGGGTCATTAGGGGACAGGCCACATTTTCTAAATGTGGTCTGTCCCTGAAATCCCGCCCCTGAAATCCCCTGGCTCCTTCATCGAACATCTGCGTTGAAATCCAGCACCCGCGTGGCACCGTCAAAGTGACGCGATCTCGTGTCCGATGGATCAGCAACAGCTCTCAGCCTTCGGGGCCGGTAGCCAGAGGCCAACCGATGCGTGCTGCACGGAGGAGGCTGGCCTTAACAACCAAGCGGTGAAATGGGGCAATAACGAATATGTAGGCCCGGCCTAGACGGTTGTGGCACTGGACCACGGTTGAAAAAACGAGTTGGCGACTGCCTTCTGGCTCTGCCTCTCCAGAACACAGGATCGATATCCGGAAGTCGAGGTGCTTGTCGTCCTCTCCCAACACGATTTCAGTCTGGTTCGAGCTGTAGACCTTGAAGATTTGAATCCGATCAGCAAGCGTTGCCAAATGTCTGGCTGTCTTGATACCAAAACAGGCAACGATAGTGTCTCGGACTTTCATGAGCCATCCGATCCAGGATGGCTGGTGGGAAAGGATGAATCGAGCCAGCAAATCTGGATTGCTGGAGGTGCCCGCCGGGAGCCGAATCGCAAAAGCGTCTGCCAGGTTCATCGGCTTGTAAAGGTGGGTGATGCCGGACCTCGAGGGTACTGGCACGGACATAATGAGCTCAAATTCTCGGGGCATCGGGGATCTCTCCTGAGTTCCAACTACCAATTAGATGACATGCCATGTCGCGTTTCTTGTTGCGATGGTTTGTCGTATAACGCTCCTTGTCGGATGCTGAGCCCGATCAACGCATCATAGAGCTCTTGCTGCCCAGCTGGCAAAACAGGGAGCAACGTCGCACGGCGCTTGCCGACATCGAACCAGGATTCAACCAGCCATCCCACCAGATAGAGCGCCGAAAGGCATCCGCCAGCAGTTGCAACGTTCCCCTGGCAAACAAGAGGCTGGTCCAGGGGTTCAAGTCCCAGAGCTTGCAAGCTCGATCGTGCATCCGGATGTGTAGTTGCTTGGCCGCTGAGCAGCCCAAGCCGTTCGAGAATGAAAGCTCCGGCGCATATGGAGCCGATTCGCTGGCGTCTGGAGTCAAGTTCAAACGACGGCAGGAAATCCGGGGCGGCAAGTGCAGCGGGTATCCCTTCCTTGCCGCTGACGAACAATACCGCGTCGGCACTATTGGCCTCGGAAAGCGGACCGTGCACCGAAACAGGCAGGCCGTGCGCCGATCGCACGATAGCGCTGGAACCCAATATCCGGACGTGCCAGTCCTCAGTGTTGCGGCACAAAATGTCCCACATCAGGAATAGGTCGATATCAGTGAATTGGTCGAAAGCAACCAGAACGATTTTCTTCAAGGCGAGCTCCATGAAAAGTGCTAGCGTGCAAAACGCAACGGCTATCTTTGCTGGTGTTCGCAGCGTATCAATCGGTTGCGCGCCATACACAGTCTGTATGGCGCTAAACATGGAGCGAAATAACGGGTGGGAAAATTAACTCGCAACCATTGGATCGCGGCTGGTTTTGAGGCCCTCGACCAAATAGGACATAGTGGTGTTTCGGCCGAGAGTCTATCGCGCCGATTGAATGTGACCCGCGGATCGTTCTATCACCATTTCCGTAATCGCGAAGACTTTGTCCGCACCTTGCTGGCCGCTTGGGAAGAAGACTACACGGAGCGCATGCTCACTTATGCGGCGCAGGGTCGTAGCGCGGGCGAAATCTTGAAACGCTACTTGAGTATTGCCGCTGAGAAACAACCTGGGCGGGAAGTTTCCATCCGCGCCTGGTCGCTGCACGATCCGTTGGTAGGCGAGTTTCAGCAGCGTGTTGACACAAGACGACTGGACTTCGCGATACGGACGTGCCGGCGCTTGGTCCCTTTGCCAGGCGAAGCAGAAGTGATTGGTCGGGTGGCCCATCTGTGCCTGATTGGTGGTCAACAGGCAGGGCTGCGACGTGATGCCGCTCGCTTCAACAGTTTTCTGAGTCGAGCCTTTTCACTTTTCGAAGGGGCTCTTCCACCGTGGCGGGCCTAATTCACGAGCTATAAATTGGGTAACTGAATAAATAGAGTTCGCATGCCGCTAAATTCTCGGCAGCACTCAATTCCTTCACCGAATGGCTGCTTGAACGCCATTCCCTTCAAGGCAAGCCGCCTGGCTAACGCGATCTAGCAGCACCGGTGCAACTTGCAGAGACGTGTCATCAGCCGCGCCCTCGTACCAGGGGGCCTGTCAGCCAATGTGGCTATTGCAAATCACCCATTGCACGCATGACAATGCGAGTAATTATCACTCGCGAATTATTCCATCGTCATGTCCGCCAACGATTTATCCCTGCGTCGCGCCGTCAATGATCTGTATTGCGACCATCACGGTTGGCTCAATGGCTGGTTGCGCAAGCGCCTGGGCAATGCGTTCGATGCGGCAGACCTGACGCAGGACACCTTCGTCCGGGTCATCAAGGCGCGTAACGCACTCGATATCCGCGAGCCGCGACCTTACCTGTCGATGATCGCCAAGGGGTTGCTGATCGATCTGTTCCGCAGGCGTTCGTTGGAACAGTCCTATCTGGAAGCCTTGGCGGCCATGCCCGAATGGCAGCAGCCTTCGTTGGAGGAACAGGCGATCCTGTTGCAAGCCCTGATGGAGATCGACCGCCTGCTGCAAGGATTGGGGACGAAGGTCAAACAGACGTTCATCCTGTCTCAGTTCGACGGTTTGACCTACCCGCAGATTGCCGAGCGCTTGAATATCAGCTCTCGCACGGTCAACAACTACATGGCCAAAGCCATGGAGCATTGCTGCCTGATGCAGATTCAGTTGCAACTGGCATGAGCCTTTCGCCCGTTGAGTTGAAGGCGATCAGCGTTGCCGCCCAGTGGTACGCCCGACTGCGGTCGGGTGTCGCCACCGATTCGGACCTGGCTGCCTGGAACGACTGGCTGGTCGCCGACCCTGCTCATCGACAAGCCTGGCAACGCATGGCGGACGTCGGCGAGCAGATGGCCAGTGTGCCGGGCGCCCTGGCATCGCCAGCGTTGCGTGGAGCTGATCGATCCCGGCGTCAGGTGTTGCGCAGTGTGCTGGTGCTTGCCTCAGCCAGTTCGCTGGGCTGGCTGGGCTGGCGCAGTGAAACCTCGCAGAACCTGTTCGCCGATTTTCGCACCGCCGTGGGTGAGCGCCGTGAGATCCGGTTGGCGGATGGCAGTTCGTTGCTGCTCAATACCGACACCTCGGTGAATCTTCATTTTGACGGTCGTCAGCGTGTGCTCGAACTGTTGCGTGGCGAGATCCTTGTGACGACCGCTGTCGATCCCTTGCAACGACCCTTCAAGGTGCTCACCCGTCATGCCGAGGTGCTGGCGCTCGGGACGCGTTTTATCGTCCGTTCCCTTGAACAGGGCGGCGGGGTGGCGGTGATCGAGAAGGCCGTAGAGGTCCGTTCGGTTGGCGGTGGCTCGACGGTGCGTCTGGAGGCCGGCCAGTCCCTGGACTTTGATGGTCACTCGTTGGGGGCGGTACGGCGCAACGACGCAGCCGTCGGCGCCTGGCAAACGGGCAGCATCATTGCCATCAATCGCCCCTTGGCAGAGTTGCTGGCTGACCTTTCGCGCTATCGCACAGGTGTGCTGCGCTGTGATCCGCGTATCGCTCAATTGAAGGTGTCCGGCGCTTTCCCCATTGATAACACCGACCTGGCGCTGGCTGCGCTGGAGAGTGGTTTCTCGCTGCGGATCACCCGGTTCAGCCGATATTGGGTCGACGTGTCGCGTGGTGATTTGCTCTGAATGTGGGCTTGCTCGCGATAGAACTGAAAATAATTTTCCAGCCTTTGCACTTTTCATACACATCGTTCGGCTCATCCCTCAGTGAGTTTTTATTGATTGTTTTTGGGGGAGGGTAAGCATGTCTCGGGTGTACAAGTCTGATCGTCTGGCGACCGCAGTGACGGTCGGGCTATTGGCGGCAACGACGGCGGGCGTCTGGTCAACGGCAACGCTTGCGGCACAGGTGCCGGCGCAACAGCAGAACCCGGTGAAATCGTTCAACATTCCCGGCGGCAGCCTGACCGAAGTGCTCAGCCAATTCGCCAGTGCGGCGGGTGCCGCCATATCCTTTGATGCGCGACAACTCGAAGGGTTGAAATCCCCGGGCCTCAACGGTGCGTTCGGGATTAGCGAAGGGTTTGCGCGGATTCTGGGCGGAAGTGGTCTGCAAGCCGAACCCCAGGCCAACGGTACTTATGTCCTGCGACCAGCTCCGGCTGCCGGCTCGGCCCTTGAACTGGGCGCGACCAACATCAATGGGCAAATGCTCGGCGCGACCACCGAAAACAGCGGCTCGTACACTACGGGTGCGGTGACTATCGGCAAGGGTGAGCACTCACTCAGGGAAACGCCGCAGTCGGTCACGGTGATGACGCGCAAGATGCTCGATGACCAGAACCTGAACACCATCGACCAGGTCATGGAAAAGACCCCAGGCATCACCGTTTACGACTCGACCATGGGCGGCAAGTATTTCTACTCGCGCGGGTTTCGCATGTCGGGCCAGTATCAGTACGACGGCGTCCCTCTGGACATGGGCAGCCTCTATGTTCAGGCCGACAGTTTCAGCGGTGACATGGCCTACTACGACCGTGTCGAAATCCTTCGCGGCGCAGCCGGGATGATGAAAGGTTCAGGTGGTACCGCCGGCGGGGTGAACTTCGTGCGCAAACGCGGCCAGACGGCCCCGCACACCGACATCACGCTCTCCGGTGGCAGCTGGGACAACTATCGCGGACAGGTCGACACCGGTGGCCCGCTGAACGAATCCGGTACCCTGCGGGGGCGGGCCGTTGTCGCCGAGCAAAGTCGGCATTACTCGGTAGATGACGCCAGTCGCAAGGATCAGGTGTATTACGGCGCGCTCGACGCTGATTTGAGCCCCGACACGACACTCGGCCTGGGCGTTGCCTATGAAGATGTGGACGCCAACCCTTGCTGGGGTGGCCTGCCGCGTTACCGGGACCGCAGCGATTTGAAGCTCAGCCGCTCGACCTGCCTCGATCCTTCGTGGAACACGTGGCGCAGCCAGCGCACCACCGTTTTCAGTGATTTGAATCACCGGTTCAATGATGACTGGAGCTTGAAGGTCGCCAGTGTTTATACAAAAAACACCCAGGACATCAAGTACGCATTCGCTTCCGGCGCCGTGACGCCTGGCACCAATACCACCGGCATGCTGGGCAGCATGTACGATTACGATCAAGTCGATTACGGCCTTGATGCGTACGTGGATGGCAAGTTCAACGCGTTCGGCCAGCAACATGAATTGATCGTGGGCGCCAACGCCAGCCGTTCAAAAAAGGACGACTTCTACTCGGTGGCGTTTCTGAAGCAACGCCAGAATGTGTTCAACCCCGACAAACATATTCCGGAGCCGGATGACAGTTACTTTATCGACAACTCGTCTCGCGGCGGGCCGGTCAATTCGGTGACCAAACAGAAGGGCATTTACTCGACACTGCGGTTGAAACTGGCTGATCCGCTGACATTCGTCGTCGGCAGTCGGGTGAGCTGGTACTACTCCGAAACCGACTCCGACTTCATCAACACAGGCACCTCGGAACATTCCAGCGCTACCGAGACCGGGCAGGTGACGCCGTTTGCCGGTGTGCTGCTGGACCTGAACGAGAACTTGACGGCCTATGCCAGCTACTCGGATATCTTTACCCCGCAAGGCAATTTCCGCTCGGAAGACGGTTCGGCGCTCAAGCCGCTCGTGGGCCAGAGCTATGAGCTGGGGATCAAGGGCGCCTGGTTCGACGGTCGCCTGAACAGTTTCTTCAACCTGTTCCGTACGATCCAGAAAGATCAGGCGCAGACGGACTACAACTCATCCTGTCCTTCATCCGATGGTTACTGCTACGTCAATGCCGGCAAGGTTCGCGCCCAGGGATTCGAGGCCGAGGTCAGCGGTGAAGTCATTGAGCGCCTGCAAGTGCTGGCGGGTTACACCTATACCCAGACCAAAACCCTCGACGACATCGACACCAGCCTGAACGGCGCAGCGTTCAACAGTTATGTGCCTCGGCATGTGCTGCGCATGTGGGGCGATTACGCCCTGAGCGGGCCGCTTGAGCGATTCACGATCGGTGCCGGCGTCAACGCGCAAAGCGATAACTTCCGGGTTTCACCCTCCAGTGGCGAAAAAATCAGCCAGTCAGGTTATGCGGTCTGGAACGGCCGCATCGGTTACCGCATCGACGACACCTGGTCGGTTGCGCTCAACGGCAACAACCTGTTCGACAAGCGCTACTACGCCACCATCGGTACCGAGACCTTCGGCAACTACTACGGTGATCCACGCAACTTTATGGTGTCGGTCAAAGCGAGTTTTTAACGCAGGCCGCGCAGAAAACAACGCGTAACCCGTGAACGAAATGCCCGCTTCGCAAGAGGCGGGCATTTTTTTGGGTTCTTCACACAATTCCGGGAAACACAGAACTGTAGGAGCCGGCTTGCTGGCGATGCGGTCTTGAACTTTACGTTGCCCGTTCGGACGTCATCGCCGGCAAGCCGGCTCCTACAGGGGAGCGCTGCTCACCGCTTGCTGAACGCCAACCGCGCTGCAAACAGAACAAAGATCATGCCCGTCGTGCGGTCCATCCACTTGATGACTTTTTCACGCCGCAGCACCAGGGCGAGTGGCTGTGTAGCGCGAATCAACGTCAACGACCAGATCAAGCCGAGCACCACGTGAATGCTGACCAGGCCAAAAGTCCAGGCAATCAGCGAGTGGCCCTGGGGAATGAACTGAGGGAGAAAAGAGACGTAAAAAATGCCGATTTTCGGGTTGAGCACATTCCCCATCATGCCTTTCAGAAACCAGTTGGCCGTTGGTTTTGCGTCGGTTTCGAGGGGCGACAGCGAGCGGCGCGGGCGCAGCAGCATGTTCAGGCCCAGCCACGCCAGGTAAGCGGCGCCGCAGTATTTCAGGACGTTGAAGGCCAGTTCCGAGACAGCGATCAACGCGCCCAGACCAAAAGCGACGGCGGCGCCCCACAGGAAGCAGCCAGCATTGATGCCCAATGCCGCGCGGAAGGCCTGTTGTCGGCCTTCCACCGTTGCGGTTCGCAGGATCAATGCGGTATCGAGGCCAGGCGTCAGTGTCAGCAACGTGGCCGCGAAGGTAAACGCGAGAAGATTGTCGGCGATGGACATGGGCGTGCGCTTCCAAAAGAGGATGCGCGCACGTTATCACGCGGCGACCTATCGGTTATGCGCGACGTCGGCCAATTGAGCGGTGTCCACGCGAACAAAAGTGGAGTCGCCCACCGCCGTGAGCACGTCCCCGGCGTAGATCTCGCAGATGACCCGGGTCTTGCGCCCGACATCACCTTCGACTTTCGCCCGCAGGGTCAGCGGGACACCCATCGGCGTCGGCTTGATGAACTTGATGCCGAGGTTGCCCGTGACGCAATTGATGCGCGGAAGGCTGGCGGCGTCGCGGTTTTCTGCCCGGTAGTGATAGGCCATCGCGGTCCAGTTGGAATGGCAATCCACCAGCATCGCGATCAAACCGCCGTAGACCAGATCCGGCCAGCCGCAATACCTGGCGTCGGGCACGTGCTCGGCGATGACATGCTCGCCGTCTTCGTGCCAGAAGCTTTTGACGTGCAGCCCATGCGGGTTGCGGCTGCCACAGCCATAACAAACGCCTTCCGGCGCCGCGGTGTCTTGCAGGGAAATGTCGGGTGTGGACATGCCTGGGTCATCCTCAAAAGTGTGGGCTGAACATTTCCCGATTCTAACGCCGAACGGATAGCCGCGTTCATTCCCTGTGCAGGCGTCAGTTCATTCCTCGGCGGTGTCAGGAAGCCTGGCAATCACCTTGATCTCGAATTGAAAGCCATACAGCCACGTTACGCCGACTCCGGTCAACGTCGGGTGCGGTGCGTTACCCCAGAACTCCGGCACGATCTTCCAGATGGTTTCGAAGGTCGATTCGGGGTCGACGATGAACACGGTGACATCAATCACATCGTCGAAGGTGCAACCGGCCGCCACGAGGATCGCGTTCAAATTGGTGAAGGCGAGCCGCACCTGTTTCTCCAGATCCGGTTCGGGCGATCCATCCTCAGCGCTGCCGACTTGCCCCGAGACGAACAAAAAGCCGTGGGAGCGAATAGCCGGCGAGTAGCGATTGCGCTCATATAGCGCCTGGCGTTTGGCTGGGAAAACAACATCGCGCTGCGTCATGAAAGGCCTCCATCAAGGGCTCTGTGTGAACGATGAAGGGACTGTAAGGACTTGCATCGGGGCGATAAACGAGCAACCTTGGCCAGCACTGTTTGTGATATCCAAACAATCCTATCGATACCTGGGGCTGCAATGGACCGTTTTGATGCAATGCAGGCATTCGCGCGGGTGGTGGAGGCGGGCAGTTTCACCAAGGCGGCCGAAACCCTGCACATGAGCAAGACCACCGTGACCCAACTGGTGCAGCAACTGGAGGCCCGGTTGCGCGTCAAGTTGCTCAACCGCACCACGCGCAAGGTCAACGTCACGGCTGATGGCGCCGTCTATTACGAGCGGGTGTTGCGGCTGCTGGCCGACATGGACGATGCCGAAACCAGCCTGTCCGGTGCGTCGACGTTGCCCAGAGGCCGGCTGCGCGTGGATGTGCCGAGCCCGCTGGCGAGGATGATTCTGGTGCCGGCATTGCCTGCGTTTTATGCGCGATACCCGGACATCCAGATCGACATGGGCGTCAGCGATCGCATCGTCGACATCATCGATGAAAACGTCGATTGTGTGGTGCGCGGCGGCGAGCTGATGGACCAGTCGCTGATGGCCCGGCGTGTCGCTGACCTGCCGCTTGGGGTGTTTGCAGCACCGAGCTATCTGGCTCGCGTCGGTGTGCCTTTGCATCCGCAAGAGCTGGAGGATTCGGATCATCGAGTCGTCGGCTTTTTGTGGGCGCGCACCGGCAAACCGGTGCCCTACGCGATGTACAACGAACGTGAGCGTGTGCAGGTCAAAGGACGTTATGTACTGGCCGTCGATGATGGCAACGCATTTCTTGCGGCGGGCCTCGCCGGGCTCGGTGTGCTTTGGCTGCCCAAATACATGTCCCGGGACTACGAGGCTCGCGGTGAATTGGTACCGCTGTTCGAGGACTGGAGTCTCGAGACGATGCCCTTGTATGTGGCCTTCCCGCCGAACCGGCACATCAGCCTGAAGCTGCGCGTGTTTATTGATTGGGTGGTCGAGTTGATGGCGCAGCATGCGCCGGTTGCTGATCGGCCGGGGGCATGAGGCTAGGGGGTAACGATCCCTTTTGCCGCAACCATTCGTTTGATCAATAACCATCATCAAGAATCGCAAGTTCTGTTTTTTCGCCAAGGGAGGAGGATAGCCACATACCGAATTCGCCACCGAAGGAACCTGCGCGATGAGAATCTCTACTCTGTTGGCCCTTGTCGCTGTCCTGACCGGCAGCGTTGCCGCCACCGTGCCAGCATACGCCGCCGAACAGTCCTGCCACTTCCTGCCGGTCGCCGACAGCGCCGCGACTTTGCAACACGCGCAATCAGTGGGCGTGCTCTACAGCGAAAACACCGTCAGCACCCTCGAATACCTTGAGCAGTACCACTCGGTTGCACTGAACGGCGCAAAGAACCCTGAACTGGATTCACGCATCAGCGGCGCCTTCGTCGACAGCTCCGATCCGAAACGGGCGATCAACTGGCTGATGGGGTCGTTGCAGAAAGAGTTTGCCTCGGTGACGGTCTACGACAACCTCGATGCGCTGGTGCAGGCGCACCCGGATGTGGTGGTGATGCTCGACACTTACAGCCGTCTGGTGTCCAAGCGCAACAACCAGGTTGAAGCGCGGTTCATGGCCAAATTCTACGACTCGAACCTGCAATACATCGGCAAGGCCGAGGGCTCGCGCGCACAACAAATGCCTTCGGTCTGGGTGCATGGCAAAGCCGCACCGGAGATCGCCGCGCAGATCGACCAGCAAACCGCATTGCAAGTGAATGCACTGAAACAGTTCGACACCTCGCTGAAGGCGCTGGTGACCTCAGGCCATGTGGCTCAAATCGCGATCAACTGACGCTTCACCGCAATCCTGTAGGAGCCGGCTTGCCGGCGATGGGCCCCTCTGAACCCTGCATCGATTGTGTTTGCACAAAGGCTTGGCTAATCTCGCACAAACCCGCAAATTCAGGCATAAACATGCATGACCATCACTCGGCCGCCGAACTCCCTCATCTGCGCCGGCAGAAAATCCTGCTGATCCTCGAACGTGACGGCAAGGTCATGGCCTCCGAGTTGAGTCAGCATTTCGCCGTCTCGGAAGACACCATCCGCCGGGACCTGTCGGAGTTGGCCACGGCCGGTCTGGTGCAACGTGTGCACGGCGGCGCGCTGCCTCGGCCCAAGGACACGGGCAAGGATTACTTCACGCGGGTCAGCGAAACCGATGAGGTGAAAACCCACCTCGCGCAGCTCGCCGCCAGTCGCGTGGAGAATGGCCAGATCGTGATGTTCGATTCCGGCACCACCACGCTGCAAATCGCACGTTCGTTGCCTTCGGACATTTCCATCACCGCCATCACGACCTCGCCAATGACCGCCATCACCCTGGCCGAATACAAAGGCATCAAGGTGATTCTGGCAGGCGGGCAACTCAACCTCGCGACGATGTCGGTCAGCGGACACGAGACCGTGCGCTTGTTGCAGGGCATCAAGGCGGATGTGCTGTTCACCGGGGTTTGCGCGATTCATCCGCAAGTTGGCATCAGCTCGTTGCACTTCGATGAGGTGCCGGTGAAACAGGCGCTGCTCGACAGTGCTTCGCAGGTGATCGCCGTCACCACGGCGGACAAACTGGGCGCGGTCGAGCCGTTTGTGGTCGCGCCGTGCAACCGTATCCATACGCTGATCACCGAGCGCCATGTGGCGTCGGGCGATGTCGGGGATTATCGGAAACTGGGGATCGAGGTGGTTCAGGCGCTGGCCTGAACCTGTCCCGCTGGCGTTTCAGCTCAACACGAAATCGACGGGTTCAAGGGCCGGAGGAAGTTGTGTTTCACCCAGTGCCGCGAGGATTTCGCGCTCGATGTTGCGCACCATCGCATGGGTCGGCAGATCGTTTTCGTCACGCCCGAACGGGTCCTCCAGTTCATCGCCAATCGCATCCAGGCCGAAGAACGTGTAGCTGACAATGGCGGTGAAAACCGGTGTCAGCCAGCCCAGCGACTCTGCCATGGCGAAGGGCAGCAAGAGGCAGAAAAGGTAGGTCGTGCGGTGCAGCAGCAGGGTGTAGGCGAAGGGCAGTGGCGTGTGCTTGATCCGTTCGCAGGCCGCTTGCGAACGGCTCAGGCTCGTCAGGTGGTTGGCCATGATCGTATAGCGAAACTCACTGATGGCTTCGGACTCGCCGAGTGCTGAACATTGCTCACCGACATGGTTGAGAATGCGCCCGCTGATGTCCGGCGCGTTGTCGTCCGGCCTCGGCTCAAGCCATTCACCAGCCGCGTCCAGTTCGCGCTTGCCGTGCAATTTTGCGTTCAACGCGTGGGCGAACCCGCAAAGGTTGCGCAGGATGTTCTGCCGCACGTGCGCGTCCTTGATCACTTGGGTTTCGCGGATCATCGAACGGATCGCGACGATCATTTCGCCCCAGGCTTTACGGGCTTCGTACCAGCGGTCATAACAGGCGTTGTTGCGAAAGCTCATGAAAATCGATAGCGACAGGCCGAGCAAGGTGAACGGCGTCGCGTTCACTTTGGCGAAGTAGTTGGGGTGCAGGCTTTCCACGAGCACGATGATGGACGCCAGCAGCGTGACCATCAGGCAACGCAGCGCAATTTTTCTGGCGATCGAGCCCTTGAGCGAAGTGAGGATGTTGATCAGATTGGGTTTGGGGCGGACGATCATGGTGCTTTGCCTGTGTCGGAGGGCGCTGTTCACGAAATGAGTGCGCGCAGGCTAGAAGCAACGGGCCGGGGCGTCCAATCACTTTAGATGACCAGTTGATTGACAGAGTCTATGACAACGCCAAACGCGGATCTGTATCTGTAGGAGCGAGCCTGCTCGCGATGGACTTCAGGGCGCCGCGTTCATTCAGGAAGAACACGTCATCGTTTACGTCCATCGCGAGCAGGCTCGCTCCTACAGGAGATGCGGTTTACGGCGAACCGAACATCACTGTCCAGTAAATCCCCGAATCGCTCTTCGGGTCCACCGCATACGCCGCGCCCAGCTCGTGATACTGCGGGTTCATCAGGTTCGCGCAGTGACCGGGGCTGGCGACCCAGCCATCGACGAGCTTGCGCACACTGTCTTGCCCGGCGGCGATGTTCTCGCCGATCTGCTGGCCGCTGTAACCCGCCAGTTCTGCCCGGTCACCCGGCGTGCGACCGTCGCGGTCCTTGTGATCGAAGTAATTGTTGTTGGCCATGGACCGCGCATGCGTCTCGGCGGCTGTCGCCAGTGTGGCGTTCCAGGTCAACGGCGTGGCGGCGGCAAAGGATTGCGTGCCGCACTGACGTGGACGGCTGCGGGCGACGTTGAGTTCGGCGAGCAGCTTCTGGCCTTCCGTCTGCCAGTCGCCCAGGCGCGCACTCAACAATGGACGGGCCACCACGATGCGCCATTCACGGTCCTGGCGGCTCACGCCGATGTCGACGAATTGCGGATCGAGCACTATCTGGCAAAAGCTCTCCTGGATCGCTTTCATCGCCGCCGCCGCATCGCGCGGCCCGGACAGGCTGATCGCCTGCACGTTCTTCATCGGATAATTCGCGGCGACCATGGCCTGTTGCAGATTGCCGATGCTGGTGGCGGACAACGCCAGCCGTGGATCACCCGCCAGCGGCGGCAGTTCCGACGAGACCTGGCCTGCGCACCGCTGGTTCTGGCTGCGGTAATCGTTGATCGAGTCGATCAGTTGTTTCTCGTCGGTCGCCAGCGCATTCATGGCGAACAACAGCCCCAGCGACAACGTGGCAAGACGCAAAACGGGTGGCAGGACACGCATGGAAATCTCCCTTGTTCGGACTGCGCCCATGATGCGCGATTTCACCCCTGTGAGCGCAATGCCTTTTCGCTCCGAAATACAGGTTGTCGGCCATCTGTCGAAATGAAAACGGGCAACTACAATCAAGCGATGTCGCCGGCCAGGGCGCTCAGCGTCGACAGTTTGATGCTTGAATCCAGTCCACTCAGAAGGGTCGATCATGCGCTTGATTTGGATAGCAACCTGCTTTGCAATCACGCTACTCGGCGGCCAGGCATCGGCGACTGAACAGGAACAAAAAAAGGAAGCGGCCGAAAACAAGGCCGAAGTGTTGGAACAGAAAGCGGCGGAGAAGGGGGCCGATGTGCCGGTGCCCAAGTCCGAAGCGATTACCACCTCCGAAGTGCAGGCGGTCGACCCGGCAGGCGCGTCGCCGCTGGACGATGCAATCACCTGCCTGGCGCGCTCCATTTATTGGGAAGCCAAGGGCAAATCCTCCGCCGACATGGAAGCCGTGGCCAGCGTGGTGATGAATCGCCTGGGCCATGAGGGCTTTCCGGACACGGTGTGCGCGGTGGTCAAACAAGGTTCTGAAACCAAGAATTGCCAGTTTTCCTGGTGGTGTGACGGGCGTTCCGATCAGGTCCAGGAAGAAACCCAATACATGATCGCCAAGGAAATCGCGCGCAAGGCACTCAACAAGCAGCTCAACGATCGCACCAACGGGGCGATGTATTTTCACGACCGCAACGTGAACCCCGATTGGGCCGGCGAATACATCAAGACCACCGAGACCAGCATGTTTCTCTTCTATAAGCCCAAGGGTGGAGAGGCCCATTAGCGATGTCATCTGGATGTCATCGAACCCATGTAAAAATTCTTGCAAACCGTCTTGAACGTTCAGCGGGCCTGGGTCTGCTGACAGATGAATTTGCAAGGAATACCTCAATGAAAGGAGATGCCTCCCTGTTTGCGGCCATCGACCTGGGTTCCAATGCGTTTCGCATGATGATCGGCCAGTCGGTCAAGCGGAATCAGCAACTGGTGATCCAGGAAGTGAAAACCCTGCGCGAGCCGGTGCGTCTGGCGGAGGGTTTTCAGGGCGGTGCGCTGGACGAAATGGCACTGGATCGCGGATGGCAGGCACTCGCGCGATTTGGCAAAAAGTTACGCGGCTTTGAGCCCGGTCGTGTGCGGGCGGTGGCGACCAGCGCCGTGCGTGAAGCCGACAATGCGCAATTATTCCTGGCCAGCGCAGAGCGGCATCTGGGATTTCGCATCGACGTGATCTCCGGGCATGAAGAAGCGCGGCTGGTTTACGCCGGTGTGGCTCACACGGTTCCCGGTACGGAACGCAAACGGCTGGTGATCGACGTCGGTGGCGGCTCCACGGAATTGATCCTCGGGCAGGGCGCGCAGCCGCTGTTGACCGAGAGCATTGCCATCGGCAGCGGCACCTTTGGTGCGCGTTATTTTCAAGGTGGGCGCATCACCGCCCCGGCGCTGCTGGAAGCCGAGCGTGTCGCCACCCTGCAATTCGAACGCGTGGCGCGCCGTTATCGCTCGCTGGGCTGGCAGCAGGTGATCGGCTCATCAGGCACCGCACGGATGCTCGCCAAAGTGCTCAAGGCCAACGGTTTGAACGACGAAGGCCAGAGCGGCATTACCTACAGCGGCCTGTTGCGCCTGTCGCTGCGCCTGCTGGAAGTGGGGCACGTCAATCAACTCAGGCTCGCGGGCCTGCAAAGTCACCGCCTGAGCATCCTGCCCGGTGGGCTGGTGCTGATGCTGGCAGCGTTCAAAGTCTTCGGCGTCTCGCACATGACACCGTCCGAGCCCGGTTTGCGGTTCGGTGTGCTGCATGGGTTGATGTCCCGGCACTGAGTGCCAGCCGCGATCCCTCCATAACTTCGCATAGTTCAACGCATCGACCACGGCAGAGCCTCGTGTTGCCGGCTAACGGCTTTCCGTTAGGTGTAGACCTGATCATGGCGTACAGTGAAAATTCGATGGCCTGAAAAGCTATCAAGCCTCCTTTACGGTCATCAGGAGTTGGCGTTATGCACGAGATCGGCCTCATCGTTTACCCCGAATTCCAGGTGCTGGGCCTGGCCATGTGCGCGGCGTTCGAAATGGCCAACGGCGCCGCCGACGAGCCGGTGTACAGCCTCACCTTGTTGTCGGAACACGGCGGGACGGTGCAGACCTCCGCCGGCTTCGGCGTGGAAACCACCGCGTTCGATCAGCGCTCGTTCGACACGCTGCTGGTGATGGGCGACAACCTGATCCGTCCGGTTTCATCGGGCATGGTGGCGTTTCTGCGCAGCGCCAGTCAGAGCTCTCGCCGGGTCGGCTCGATCTGCACTGGGGCCATCGCGCTGGCCGAGGCCGGTCTGCTCGATGGCCGCCGAGCGACCACGCACTGGTGCCATGCACCGGCGCTGCAGCGGGCCTACCCGAAGGTGAAGGTGGAGGAGGACCGGATCTTCATCAACGACGGCAACGTCTGGACCGCTGCCGGTATGAGTGCCTGTGTCGATCTTGCATTGGCGCTCGTGGAAAGTGACCTCGGTGCAGAAGTGGCGCGGCGGGTGGCCCGGCAATTGGTGGTGTACCACCGACGCGCGGGCGGGCAGTCGCAGTTTTCGGTGATGCTTGAACTCGAGCCCAAGACTGACCGCATTCAAGCCGCGTTGACCTATGCCAAGCAGCATTTGAAGTCCGAGCTGTCGGTCGAGGAACTGGCCAGTGCCGCCCACCTCAGCCCGCGACAGTTCAGTCGCGTCTTCCATGCCGAAACCGGTCAATCACCCGCCAAGGCCATTGAAAACCTGCGGGTGGAGGCCGCGCGACTGATGATGGAAACCGGCCGGCACGCCATCGATGTGGTGGCGACAGAGACCGGTTTTGGTGATCGCGAGCGGATGCGCCGGGCGTTTATTCGCGCCTTTGGTCAACCTCCGCAAGTCATCCAGCGTGCGAATCGAGGCTGACTTGCGTGAACCACAATTCCGAACCTCCGCGTAATCTGTAGGAGCCGGCTTGCCGGCGATGGCGTCCGTGAAAACGCTATCGCCGGCAAGCCGGCTCCTACAGGTTTTGTGTGAATCCGCGATTCCGAACATCCCCTCGATCTGTAGGAGCCGGCTTGCTGGCGATGGCGATTTCGAAAACGCCATCGTCGGTAAGTCACTTGCGTGGCTTAAAAGGTGGTGTATTCGACATTTGAGCCAAAATATTATTGGCGTAATCTCGATCTCGTTGAAGCCCATTCCCCACTGAGATCACCGCCATGACCATCGTCAAAGCCGCTGCCGTCCAGATCGCACCTGTGCTCTACAGCCGTGAAGGTACTGTAGAAAAGGTCGTCGACAAGATCCGTGAACTCGGCGAGAAAGGCGTGCAGTTCGCCGTTTTCCCGGAAACCATCGTGCCGTACTACCCATACTTTTCCTTTGTGCAGGCGCCGTTCGAAATGGGCTCCGAGCACTACAAATTGCTCGATCAGGCTGTCGTCGTGCCTTCCGCGACCACCGATGCCATTGGCAAAGCCGCCAAGGACGCGAACATGGTGGTGTCCATCGGCGTCAACGAGCGCGATGGCAGTACTCTCTACAACACGCAATTGCTGTTCGATGCAGACGGCACCCTGATTCAGGCCCGTCGCAAGATTTCACCGACCTATCATGAGCGCATGATCTGGGGCATGGGCGATGGTTCCGGCCTGCGCGCAACCGACAGCGCTGTTGGCCGCATTGGTCAACTGGCGTGCTGGGAACACTACAATCCGCTGGCGCGTTACGCCTTGATCGAGGATGGCGAACAGATTCACGCCTCGATGTACCCCGGTTCGTTCGCCGGTGAGCGGTTCACCCGCCAGATGGAAGTCAGCATCCGCATGCACGCGCTGGAATCGGCGTGTTTCGTGGTGAACTCGACGGCCTGGTTGTACCCGGAACAGCAGGCGAAAATCATGGCGGACACCGGTTGCGGCATTGGTCCGATCTCCGGTGGTTGCTACACCGCGATCATCGATCCGCAAGGTGAAGTCGTCGGCGCACTGACCGAAGGTGAAGGCGAAGTCATAGCCGACATCGACTTGTTCCAGATCGAAATGCGCAAGCGTCAGATGGATGGTCGCGGCCACTACAGCCGTCCGGAAATCCTCAGCCTGAACATCGACCGCACACCGCATCGCCATGTGCATGAGCGCAACTTGCAGCCGAAGCTGGCCGTCACTGCGCAAGCGGAAGAGGTGTGATCATGAAAGTCATGGTCATCGGAACGCTCAAGCCCTGACCGCCGGGTGATCTTTCTGATGACCGTCGACTCGGTCGCAAAGGCTGACACGTTGCTCAAGGCATTGCCGCTGGGGGGGCGCCAATGCCGGCCATAAAACTGACCTGAATCAACCCGAATGGCACGGCAATACACAGGGGGATGGCCGTTTGTCATGCGTATGGTTATGCTCGCAACGTTTTGCATTTGCCTATCATTAACAACCACAGTGAAGTCATGAGCCAATCAGAGACGCGTGCGACTGCCCTTGCGCTGTATCCGGAAGATTCCCGCGAGGCCGCGGCGCTGCTCAAACAAGCCATTCCGCTGATGGTTCGTCACAACATTCCACCCAATCCGGTGCATTACGCGCTGTGGTACACCTACAGCAAAGGTCTGGACCCCGAACTCAATCGTCATCTGGACCGGGTGGTCAAAGACTTCGATTGCTTCCCACCGGAATCCGCCACCCGGCTTTTCCGCGACTACATCATTCGCGACGAGCTGGAAGAGGCTCGCGCCGGGCAGCAACAGGCGATCAATCTGGTGGACGACATGCAGCGCGACGTTTCGCGCAGCGTCGAGGGCAATCTCAACTTTCAGAGCAGTCTGGGACGTTGCCTGGAAATGCTCGAGTCGCCCGTCAATGAGCGCTTGCCGGGCATTTTGAGTGAGCTGCAACAAAGCACCCAACTGATGCACAGTCAGCAGGAACAGTTCCTCTCCCAACTGCACTCGGCCCAGAGTGAGATCAAGAGCCTGCGCAGCAAGCTTGAGCGTGCACAACTGGCGGCCACGCTCGATGGCCTGACCGAATTGCTCAACCGTACCGCTTTTACCCGTTTGCTGGAGCAGGCGCTGAGCAATGAGTCCCAGGGCGTCGCGCTGGTCATGCTGGATATCGACCACTTCAAGCAATTCAATGATCAGTACGGTCACCCGTTGGGCGACCGAGTGCTGCAGCATGTCGGGCAGGTGTTGCGCAGTTCGTTGCCACCCCACGCCACGGCGGCGCGTTACGGTGGTGAAGAGTTCTGCGTGATTCTGCAACACTGCGCCGACCTGGCGAGTGCCGCTGTTTTTGCTGAGCAACTGCGGGTGAAAGTACAATCGTTGCGGATCAAGGCGCGGGTTGATGGCAAGGTGCTCGATACAATCACGGCGTCCTTTGGCGTGGCTTTCGCGCAACCCGGCGAGAATATGGACAGCCTCCTGACCCGCGCCGATGATGCGCTCTACCAGGCCAAGCGCGCTGGGCGGAACCGGGTGCATCGTTAAGCGCTGAAACGCCTTTCAAGCCGCCGGCCCGATCTATTTGCTGCGGGGTTTGTGCATCGTCGTCATCCTGGTCGGCGTTATCGGACTCAAGCGGGTCACGGGAAAACCGAGAAGTTTTGAAATAAGGCAATTTGCTGGCCCCGAAGCCCGAAAGTTACAGACAGAATCACTTTAATTTCAGGTGGTTAGGGCTGGCTTTAAATGCGCAATGTATGGATTAAGCTGATTTCGTTAGGCCTGGCGGGCATCGCCGTCTCCGCCCAGGCCAAAGACCTTCAAGCCAATGACCGGTATATGTGCAGCTGGGGCGCGGGCACTGCAGCCAGAGCCCAGGAACTCAAACTGGCCGGCGTTTCGCTGTACGCCGCCCGCCAGAAATTACAGACCTACAAGTTCAGCAAACCGTGGATGCGCATGACGGCCATGGGTATTACCGAGCAAACCTACGACAGCCCGTCGCGGATCAAACCTGCGGCACTGCGCCAGAGTTTCTACGAAGATTGCGTGCGCTTTAAGTTGGCGCGTAAATGACCGAGTGAGCTACAACCCATCCTCCATCAGCTTCAGATACTCCGGGCTGTCGGAGATCGAATTGTGCCCCACGCCAGGAATAACCTTCAGGGTCGCCACACCTTTGGTGAAATGCCCGTAGAGTTTTTCTGTGCTGGAGGGCGGGATGACTTCATCCTGCCCGGCCGCGAGCAACAGCGTCGGTATCGAGATGTGCTCGGCGTATTTCCACGATTCGAACTTGTCCTGCAGCAGCCACTTCACCGGGAATATCGGGAACTGGCGGACGGCGAGGTCTTCAAGGCTGTTGTAGGGCGTGATCAGGATCAGTCGGGAGGCCGGGCGCTGGCTGGCGAGGCGTACGGCGACGCCGGAGCCCAGGCTGCGGCCGACCACGGCGATGTGGGGATGGGTGTCGTAGACTTTGTCGAACAAGGTCAGGGCATCGCGGGAAATCGCCTCTTCGGAAGGTGAGCCGGTGCTGCCACCGAAGCCCCGGTAGTGCAGCAAGTACAGGGCATGGTCGGGGAATACCTGGGAAAACACGGGCAGGTTGCGCGAAACGTCCTCGGCATTTCCACCAAAATAAATCAGTGCATTTGGCCCGTCGTGCGGTTTGACGGTGACCTGCACCTGCGCGTCCGCCACCGATAGCGTGAGCAGCGTTTCGGGCGCCCCAAGCGCGGCGGGTTGCGGGAAGTAGATCAGGGCTCGCTGGAACACGAACAGCGCGACGCAAAGCGCCAGGTACAACGCGGTAACGATGACGACGAGATACATCAGGGTGCGCGACATTCGGCTAACGTGAGTGGGTGGCATTGACTGCTCTGGGCCTGACGACCGCGACGGCTTGATCGCTTTCAGAGTGTAGTTGAATCACGGCGGGCCCCTTGGTGGTGTGGTTTTTGAGGGGGCATATCCGTTACCGCAGCAACGGACATGCCCCCAACCGCCCAAACACCAACCAACCCTCAGTTAGTATCCAGATCCACGTTCTTGGTCTCACGCAGACAGATCATCCCCACCACCAGGCTCACCGCAGTAATCACCACCGGGTACCAAAGCCCATAGAAAATGTCCCCGGTGTACACCACCAACGCGAACGACACCGTCGGCAAGAACCCGCCAAACCAACCGTTGCCGATGTGATACGGCAGGGACATCGAGGTATAGCGAATGCGCGTCGGAAACAGCTCGACCATCAACGCCGCCAGCGGCCCGTAGCACATGGCCGAGATGATGATCAGCGCGACGATCAGCGCCACGATCATCGGTTTGTTGATCAACTGGACGTCGGCTTTTGACGGATACCCGGCCAGGGTCACCGCACCCCGCAGGGCCGCTTCGTCAAAGCCTTCAAGCCTCACGTCACCAACGCTGACCTGTACGCCGCTGCCGGCCGGGGCCGCTTCGCTGCTGTAGGGCAGGCCCTGTTTCACCAGGAAGGTTTTGACCTTGTCGCACGGGCTGTCAAATTTCGCCTTGCCCACCGGATCAAACTGGAAGGTGCAGGTCGCCGGGTCGGCCAGTACGGTAATCGGTGCCTGACGGCTGGCCTGGTCGATCGCCGGGTTGGCGTAATGAGCCAGGGTCTTGAAGATCGGGAAGTACAGCGCGGTGGCCAGCAACAGGCCGATCATCAGCACCGGTTTGCGCCCGACCTTGTCCGACAGCCAACCGAAGAAAATGAAGAACGGCGCGCCGATGATCACGCTGACGATCAGCAGGCTGTTGGCCAGGGCCGGGTCCATTTTCAGGAACTGTGTGAGGAAGAACAGCACGTAGAACTGCGCCGCATAAAACGTCACCGCTTGCCCGGCGTTGATGCTGAACAGCGCGATCAGCACGACCTTGAGGTTTTCCCATTTGCCGAAGGAGTCACGCAGTGGCGATTTGCAGAGTTTGCCTTCCTCTTTCATTTTCACGAACGCAGGCGATTCGTGCAGGCTCAGGCGAATCCAGGTCGAGATGCCCAGCAGCACGATGGAAAACAGAAACGGAATCCGCCAGCCCCAGACTTCGAACTGATCACCGGTGAAGTAGCGGCAACCCAGCACCACGAGCAACGACAGCAGTAGGCCGAGGGTCGCGGTGGACTGAATCCAGCTGGTGTGGAATCCGCGTTTGCCGATGGGCGCGTGTTCGGCGACATAGGTCGCAGCGCCGCCGTACTCACCGCCCAGGGCCAGGCCCTGAAGCATGCGCAGCACCACGAGGATGATCGGCGCGGCGATGCCGATGCTCGCGTAAGTCGGCAGCAACCCGACGCAAAACGTCGCGACCCCCATGAGGACGATGGTGGCGAGGAAGGTGTATTTGCGCCCGATCATGTCTCCCAGCCGCCCGAACACCAGCGCACCGAAGGGCCGCACGATAAAGCCGGCGGCGAATGCCATCAGTGCAAAAATGAACGCGGTGGTGTCGTTGACCCCGGCGAAAAACTGTTTGCTGATCACCGCCGCGAGGGCGCCGTAGAGGAAAAAGTCGTACCACTCGAACACCGTTCCCAGTGACGAAGCGAAGATGACTTTGCGGGTGTCACGGCTGGCATCGGTGCTGCGCGTGATTTCCAGAGATTGAACGTGTTCTGACATATCGGTATCCCTCACAGTGATTGTTTTTGTTGTTCCACTGTCGGCACCGGCCTTGTGGGCGGGTGCCGCTACTGTCCGTGCATCGGGTGACATCGATGTTGATTGATCCGCCGCTATCGCTGGCAAGCCAGCTCCTGCAGTTGATCTTTGTCGTTCATATTTCTTGTGCCCCACCTACAACCCTTGTAGGAGCCAGCTCGCTGGCGAAAGCGGTGTCTCAGGCGACATCGATGTTGATTGATCCGCCGCTTTCGCCAGCAAGCTGGCTCCTACAGGTTTTGTGTTTGGAGGTCAGGCATTGGTCACCAGTTCCATCGGTGAGGTCAGGCTCCTTGTGGCGGGGTTGAGGATGAGTTGTGCGGCCTTTTCGGCAATCATCAGCGTCGGCGAACAGGTGTTGCCCGAGGTGATGCGCGGCATGATCGAGGCGTCGGCGATGCGCAGGCCGGGGATGCCGTGGACTTTCAATTCGGCATCGACCACCGCGTCCCCGTCGTTGCCCATGCGGCACGTACCGACCGGATGGAAAATCGTCGTACCAATTCGCGCGGCGGCTTCGTGCAGTTGTTCTTCGCTCTGCAAACTGTCACCGGGCAGGTATTCCACCGGTTTGAACGCTTGCAGGGCAGGCGCGGAAACGATGCGCCGGGTCAGGCGGATCGCATCGGCGGCGACGCGTAAATCTTCCGGATGGCTCAGGTAATTGGGTTGAATCAGCGGCGCGTCCTGCAGGTTGACCGAGCGAATGTCGATTCGCCCACGGCTTTGCGGACGCAGATCGCAGACCGACGCCGTGAAGGCCGGGAAGGCATGCAACGGCTCGCCGAAGCGCTCCAGCGACAGCGGCTGCACGTGGTATTCGAGGTTCGCCGAAGTCTGCTCCGGCCCCGAGCGGGCAAACGCACCGAGCTGACTCGGCGCCATGGACAGCGGGCCACTGCGGTCATACAGATAACGCAGCCCCATGCCGATCTTGCCCCACACACTGCCGGCGATCTGGTTCAGGGTGCGCGCGTTTTGCAGTTTGTAGATCAGCCGCAGTTGCAGGTGATCCTGCAAGTTGCCGCCCACACCGGGCAGCTCATGGGCCACACCGATACCCAGTTTTTCCAGGAGCGGGCGAGGGCCGATGCCGGAGCGTTGCAAGATGCTCGGCGAACCGACGGCACCCGCGCAAAGGACGATTTCCTTGCGCGCCTTGAAGGTTTTCGCCTGACCCTGCCAGCGTGCGCTGACCGCCGCTGCACGGCCGTTTTCCAGGAGCACGCGGTCGACTTCAACGTCGGTCAGCACGGTGAGATTGGGACGATGGCGGACCGGTTTGAGAAATGCCTTGGCCGCGTTCCAGCGAATCCCGGCCTTCTGATTGACCTGAAAGTAGCCGCAGCCTTCGTTGTCGCCCTGATTGAAGTCATCGATGCTGGCGATGCCGCTTTGTTCGGCCGCGCTGCGGAACGCATCGAGAATCGGCCAGGACAGTCGCTGGCGCTCGATCCGCCATTCCCCGGCGGCGCCGTGAAATTCGGAATCGCCGGCAAAATGATTTTCGCTTTTCTTGAACAGCGGCAGCACATCGTCCCAACGCCAGCCGGGATTGCCATCGGCTGCCCAACCATCGTAGTCGCCGGCCTGGCCGCGCATGTAGATCATGCCGTTGATTGAGGAGCAACCGCCGAGCACTTTGCCGCGCGGGTAACTCAGGGCGCGACCTTGCAGGCCTGCTTGCGCTTCGGTCTTGAAGCACCAGTCGGTGCGCGGGTTGCCGATGCAGAACAGGTAACCCACGGGGATGTGAATCCATGCGTAGTTATCGCGGCCGCCGGCTTCGAGCAGCAGGACCCGGTGTTGCGGGTTGGTCGACAATCGATTGGCCAGCAAACATCCCGCCGGCCCGGCCCCGACCACGATGTAATCGTATTCATCAAGGGAAGTCTGCATCCCTGACCTCGTATTGTTGTTCTTGTTGTCGATCATCCTAGTTGTTAGCTTTCGTCAAAAGAATGTTAGTTTTTGCGCAGCCGCTGTGCGTTTTTAAACAGCGTATCCCTAAGGACGGTTCATGTTCGATTGGAATGACCTGCGGTTTTTTCTTGAATTGCAGCGCAGCGGGCGTTTGCTCACCGCTGCCCGCCGTTTGAACACCACCCACGCCACCGTGGCCCGGCACATCGAGGCCATCGAAAAAAGCCTCGGCACGGCGCTGTTCGTCCAGCACGCCCAGGGTTATGAATTGACGCCAGCGGGTGAAGCGTTGCTCAAACACGCCGAAGCGATGGAGAACGTCGCCTTGCTGGCCCAGGAAGAGATCACCCAATCGACGGCGCCGCTGGGCAAGATTCGCGTGGGGGTGACCGAGGGCCTGGGCATCATGTTCCTCGCCAGTCGCATGAACGGTTTGTTCGAGCGCTATCCGGGGCTGGAAGTGGAGCTGGTGGCGGTGCCGCGATTTGTCAGCATCCTCAACCGCGAAGCGGAAATCAGCATCCACCTCGAACGCCCCGCAGCCGACATGCTGGTCACGCGCAAACTCACTGACTATCGCCTGGCGCTGTATGCCAGCCAGGCTTACCTCGACAGGGCGCCACCGTTGCGCAGCCGCGAAGACCTCGGGCGCCACGCGTGGATTGGCTATGTCGACGACTTGCTGTTCAGTCAGGAATTGATGTTCCTCAACAGCTTCTGCCGCAATCCGCAGGTGGTGTTCCACAGCACCAGCGTGATCGCCCAGCAACAGGCGGCGCGCTCGGGGCTGGGGATTGCGGTGCTGCCGTGCTACATGGCCAGCGCCGATCCGCAGCTGGTGCCGCTGTTGCCGGATGAAAGCATCCAGCGCAGCTACTGGATCAGCACCCGTCGCGAGCTGCACAAGTCCGTGCGGTTGCGGGTGTTGTGGGATTACGTGGTGGAGTTGTGTGAGCGAGAACAGGATCTACTGCGAGGCCCGGATCCCTTGTAGGAGCCGGCTTGCCGGCGATGGCGGCCTTGAAATTGATGCAAGATTCAAGGGCCCCATCGCCGGCAAGCCGGCTCCTACAGGGGATCGCGTGTTCAGGGGAGGATTTCGAAGGCCGTGCTGGCGAGGCGTTCGCCGTTCACCAGGATGTGCACTGCATGTTTGCCTGCGTAATGTCGGCGCGTCGTCAGTTCCTTGATGTGCTGACCACGGCTGAGGAGGGCGGTCGCATGGCCGGGCAGCGTCAATGCCTTGAGCTTGAACACCTTCGCCGAGGTGCTGCCATTGGCTTTGACGTAATCGATGGCGTAGTCGATCACCAGGCGCTGACTATCCTCGACCGTGGATTTAACGCTGAAGGACAAGGTGATTTTCTCCCCCAGGCCAATCACGGCCGGTTCAACGTTCACATCAATGATTTCGACCTCGGGCTTGCCGCCCGCGCCGATGATCGCCAGCGCCCGCTGGTTGCCCTGTTTGATCAGGCTGCGTAGTGCATGTCTGGCGATCCATGCGGTATGCCTGTTCTCCAGCGACCAGCCTTCGATCAGGTCCAGCACCCACTCGGGATGGTCCTTGGTGATGTCGTTGAGGTGGTTGGCCACCGACTTGCGCACGTAAAGGCTGGCGTCCGCCTTGAGGTTGTCGAGGATCGCGGCGGCGAGGCTCGGGTCGGCCTGAATCTGTTCCAGGCGAAATGACCACGGCAGGCGCGGGCGACAGCCTTCGCTGGCCAGGCGCCGGAGATGTTCGTTTTCATCCAGCGACCAATCGTGCATCACGGCCAACGCGCGCTTGAGGTCACTGCGCAGGAAATAGCGGATCGCGAATTCAGCAGAGCCGAATGTGGTGAAGTATTTGAGCGCAGCCATGGACGGCTCGAAAGCATGGGCGCCGTAAGTCGCGACGTAATGCGGCAGCGAGATGCTGACGAAACCGCTGTTCAGGCGCGGGGCGAGGGCGCGCAATACCTCCAGCGACTCGTCAAAACCCAGCGGCAGCACCGCGTGCAGAGATTCGCTGACCCGGGCCATGCGCTGCATGATCGACAGCTCGGCCAGCCCGTCGTTGGCCAGTTTCAGGAAGGCTTTGGCATTGAAGTCGGGGTAGACCGCGGTCATCTCGGTAGCGATGTGCTTGAGGCGCTCGGCGTTGAAGATTTCCTTCAGGGCGGGGGCGGGTTGGTCGGCAGCCATGGTGGATTCCTTTGACATGAGTATTTATCCAGATGCACCGCGTTATCGTTCATCGCTGGCAAGCCCGCGATGAGGTCCTCAAGTCTTGGCGGATTGTTCTTCAAGCTGATCCGACTCAAACAGCTTCGCCAGTTCCGCCCTGGCTTCCTGCGCGGTCTGCAACACCTTCGCCGCATCGTCATACACCGCATGCTGTGCTTCCAGCACTTGCTCGTCGTGATGCTGGAAACGCTTGATCCGCGCATCTGCCTGCGCTTGGGTCAGGCCCAATCCCACCAGCGTGCGCCGGCTCATTTCCAGGCTCGAATAATAGGTTTCCCGAATCGCCTCGGCCCCCAGGTCCACCAACCGGTGCACATGCTGACGGTTACGGGCGCGGGCGATGATCTTGATGTGCGGGTACAGCCGGTGCACGACCTCGGCGGTCTTGATGTTGGTGTCCGGGTCGTCGGTGGCGATGATGAAGTATTCCGCGTGCTCGATCTTGGCCGCGCTGAGGATTTCCGGGCGCATCGGGTCGCCGTAGAACACCGGCACGCCGCCAAAGCTGCGCGACAGTTCGATGGTTTCCACCGAGGTGTCGAGGGCGACGAACTTGATGTTCTGCGCGCGCAGGATACGGGCGACGATTTGCCCCATCCGGCCCATGCCGGCAATCACCACACGCGGCTCGTCGGTGTCGATCTCGCGGAATTTCTCCGGCACCACCACCGGCTGCACCTTGGGGCTGACCAGTCGCGCGCAGATCAGCAGCAACAACGGCGTCACCGCCATGGACAGGGTGATGGTCAGCACCAGCAGATCGTACAGGCGCGGTTCGAACAAATTCTGGTCGCGGCCGATCTTGAACACCACAAACGCAAACTCACCGCCCGCCGCCAGTACGATGCCGAGGCGAATCGCACTGACCTTGCCCAAACCGCCAGCCAGTCGTCCCACGACAAACAGCAGCGGCAGCTTGATGGCGATCAGCAACAGGGTCAGGCCCAGCACCGTGATCGGTGCGCTGAGCAGCAGGCTGAGATTCGCGCCCATGCCGACGCTGATGAAAAACAGCCCCAGCAGCAGACCCTTGAACGGTTCGATCTGCGCTTCCAGTTCGTGGCGGTATTCGGAATCCGCCAGCAGCAAACCGGCGAGGAACGCCCCTAGCGCCATCGATACGCCGACCAGATCCATCAGCCACGCCGTGCCGATCACCACCAGCAACGCAGTGGCGGTGGAAACCTCCGGCAGACCGGTGCGGGCCACCACACGGAACACCGGCCGCAGCAGATACCGTCCGCCGATCACCACCACGGCGATGCTGCCCAAAACGCGCAAGCCGTGGTTCAAATCCTCAGTCGCGGTGGTGGTGTGATCACCGCCCGCCAGCAACGGCACCATGGCGATCAGCGGGATCGCTGCGATGTCCTGGAACAGCAGAATCGCGAATGCCAGACGCCCATGGGGGCTGGTCAATTCCTTGCGTTCGGCCAGGCTTTGCAGGCCGAAGGCCGTGGAGGACAGTGCCAGGCCCAGTCCCAGCACAATCGCGCTGTTCAACGGCTGGCCAAACACGAACAGCGCCACCACGCCAATCACCGACCCGGTCAGCAGCACCTGCGCGAGACCGACGCCAAACACCGATTTGCGCATCACCCACAAGCGTCGCGGCGACAGCTCCAGGCCGATGATAAACAGCAGCAACACCACGCCGAGTTCGGAAATATGACTGACGCTTTGCGGGTTGCCGATCAGCCCCAGCACCGACGGCCCGATGATCACCCCGGCAAACAGATAACCCAGCACCGCCCCCAATTGCAGGCGCTTGGCTAAGGGGACGGTGAGCACCGCCGCGAACAGGAACACGACAGCGGCTTGCAACAGGTTGCCTTCATGGGGCATGGGGAAACTCCAGAACTCGGTACGGCGGGGGGTACAAGGATAAAGGCTGAGACGACGGGCGCAAGCCAGGCCTGCAATGATTGTATGAATGGCGCGAGTGCAACAATCGGGACTGTTTCAGTGCACTCGAAGTCCGATCAGGTTGATTCGACACGACTGTGGCTCAACCCCTGCTCACCCAGCCGATACTGATTATTCCCGCTGCGTTTGGCCGCATACATCGCCAGGTCCGCAATATGAATCAGCCGGTCCATGCTCGGCGCATGGTCCGGGAACACCGCGACGCCCAAGCTGGTGCCGATGTGGCGCTGGTCGTTGCCGATGGTGACGGGGGGAGAGAGTTCGACGAAGATTTTCTGGCAGATGTTGCGGGCTTCGTCTTGCAAACTGCCGCCTTGCGGCAGGCCCTGGAGGATGACCACGAATTCGTCGCCACCGATGCGGGCGACGGTGTCGGTTGAGCGCAGGATTCGCTTCAGGCGCGTGGCGGTGGTGACGAGTACGCGGTCGCCGGCGGCATGGCCATAGCGGTCGTTGATGGCCTTGAAACCATTGAGGTCGACGAACACCAGCGCTACTCGGGTGGCGGTGATACGGGCTTGTTCCAGCGCCTCGGACAAACGCTCTTCGAGCACCAGCCGGTTGGGCAGGCCGGTCAACGGGTCGAAATGGGCCAGGTGCTGCAGGTAACTGGCGGAGGCTTTTTCCTCGGTGATGTCGCGGACCACGCCCATCATCTTGATCGTTTCATCGTGGTTGTTTTTCACCACGTTGCCGGTCTCGCGCAACCAGCGGATGGTGCCGTCGGGCCAGATGACCCGGTATTCCTCGTCATGGTTCTCGCCGGTTTCAAGGCAACGCAGCTCACCGGCCCGCACCCTGACCCGGTCGTCGGGATGCACGCAGGCGCAAAACAAGGCGTAGGAGGGCGTCACTTCGCCGATCTTGAAGCCGAACATGCCGTAAATCGCGTCCGACCAGTAGAGCCGATCGGTGTCGACATCCCAGTCCCAGGTGCCGATGCGGGCGAAATACTGGCTGCGTTTGAAGCGTTCGGCGTCGCTGTCCTGATGGATGTTTTGTCGTTCGGACAGATGGGTGATGAGCACGCGATATTCGTCGAGCTGCTTTCGCAGCGAACGCTCGCGACAGATCAGCGCGATAATCAAGGCAAGCAGCAACGCGCAAATGGCTGCGCCGGTCCAGACATGAATCATGCAGAGGTTGCCGTCATGGCGTTTTGATTCCTATGGTAGGTGCTGCATATCTTAGTTCACGCCTAATGGTAGAAACAGGCCGTATGGGTTGCCAATCGCGCACGTTTCTGGGAAAACGGCGCCGTTACGTCCAATTGGGCGAGTGAACAATAGAGTGAACATGATGAATGATGAACTGCAGGTAATCGATCTTGAAGCGGGCGACGGCAAAGCTGCCGTCAAAGGTGCGCTGATCACCACCCAGTATCGTGGCTGGCTGGAAGACGGTAGCGAGTTCGATTCTTCCTACAGCCGGGGCAAACCTTTCCAGTGCGTGATCGGCACCGGACGCGTGATCAAGGGCTGGGATCAGGGGATCATGGGGATGCAGGTCGGTGGCAAGCGCAAATTGCTGGTGCCGGCGCATCTGGGCTATGGCGAGCGCACGATGGGGGCGATCCCGCCGAATTCGAACCTGATTTTCGAGATTGAATTGCTGGAAGTTTTGACGCGGGATGATTGATTGGCGCGTCAGTGGGGATGTGTCGTTTGTCATAACGCCATCGCCGGCAAGCCGGCTCCTACAAAGGGTGTTGTAGGAGCCGGCTTGCCAGCGATGAACGATAACGCGGTCGATCAGGCGTTCGGCGAATTGGGGCTAACCCTGAAACGTCTCCCGGTACGCATACAACCCCGGTGTCCCGCCCGTCATCACAAACAGCACGTTGTCCCCGGCGCGAAAACGTTCTTGCTTGAGATCCGCCACCAGGCCGGCAAACGCCTTGCCGGAGTACACCGGGTCGATCAACAAACCTTCGGCGCGAGCCATCAGTCGCACGGCGTCTTGCATGGCTTCGGTAGGCAGACCGTAACCTTCGCCCAACTGACTGCCGTCAACGACGATCTCTTCGGGTCGTACGCTGGTATTGCCGCCGAGTAATGCCAGCGTATCCTGAGTCAAATTCAGGGTACGGTTCGCTGACGATTCCCGATCCGACAACACCGAATAAGACTTGACCATCGAGGCCCCTCGGTCCAGCAACTGGAAGCCGGCCGCGAGCCCGGCGTGGGTGCCGGCGCTGCCGTTGGGCACCACGATCTGATTGAAGGCCAGGCCGAGTGCCGTCTCCTGCTGGGTGATTTCTGCGGCGCAACGCGCATAACCGAGACTGCCGAGGGGCGTTGAACCGCCCATGGGAATCACCAGCACCTTGTGCCCCGCGTCCCGAAGTTGCGCCGCGCGAGCCTCGGCCCGGGCGAGCGAGTCGGTGCCTCCCGCCAGCACTTGCAGTTGCGCGCCAAACAATTGGTCGAGCAGCACATTGCCGTTGAGTTCGTAATCCACATCAGTCTTGGGGACCGAGCGCGTCAGGATCAATTCGCAGGCGATGCCTAAACGTGCGCAGGCTGCGGCGGTCAGGCGTGCATGGTTGGACTGCACGCCGCCGACGGTAATGACCGTATCAATGCCGGCCTGCTGCGCCGCACCAATATGGAATTCGAGTTTGCGCAGTTTGTTGCCGCCACCGCCGAGCACCATATGATCGTCGCGCTTGAGAAACAGGCGAATTCCTCGCGTCCCCAGGCCCAACAGCTGTTCGAGGCGTTCGGCTCGTTGAATGGGCGTGGGGCCTTGCAGAAGGTCTGCTCGCGCAAAAGCGCTCAGGGCTTTGTCCAGTTGGGTTTGCATCGATGGCGTCTCGCTGACGTTTATCAGAGTGACTCTAGGGAGAAAGTCACTCGCGATAAACGCATTGCCAGTCATTACACCCTTAACCTGATGTAACAAATGTGCAGACATGCACTTCACGAGAACAGCGGGATTCGGCCATTCAAGGAAGGGCGGTAGCGCCAGGTCAATCGCTCCAGCGCGGGTTTCAATGCCAGAATCTGCGCCAGCGTGGCGCTGGCGATACACATGGCCAGCACCTGCCCCGGGCATTGATGACGACCGGCTCCGAAGGTGAAACTGCGTCGCTGCGGGCGTTCGAGCATGAATGCATCAGGCTGCTCATTGAACTGCGGATCGCGATTTGCCGACGCCAGCATCACCAGGATCACATCGCCCGCATTGAAGTTCATACCCTCGATTTCACAGGATGCGGCGACGAAGCGACGGGTGTTCTGTACCGGCGGATCGAAGCGCTGGACTTCGGCCAGCAGGGCGTCAATGTTGATCGAATCGTTCAGCCACTGCGGATGTCGAATCAACGCCAGTAACGCACTGCCGATCAGCCCGGCGGTGGCTTCATAGGTTTGGGAGAACAGGCCGATGAGGTTGGCAGTCAGGGCTTCGCTGTCGTCGGAGGTTGCCGAAAACCGCTGGCGGATACCGGCAAGAAGGGCGCTTTGATTGTCCGGGTCGTCCAGCAACTCAATGAAATAACCGCGCAACTGTTCCGCCGCCGCATGGGCAGCGTCCAGGTGTGCCTGAGCGCTGAGGGGCGACAGGCACGCGACGAAATCCCCGGTCAGCTCGCTGATCACCCGAGCCTGTGCGGGCGAAAACCCCAGCAACGCCGCCACAACACACACCGGGCCAAGGAACATTGCCTTGTGCAGCCCTTCGGCGTCGGGGCTGAGCAGCCGCGCGCCGACCAACGCGTTGACTTCCTCCCCGTCAATAAGCGCCAGCCCCGGCTGGATCGCCGATCTTGGGCAACGCTGGCGTTCGCCCTCGTTCATCCGCATCAACTGACTGAAGACCTTGCCGGCCATGCCACTGGCAATGGCCTTGGGCACGGGTTCGTGAGTCGGCCGCACGTGACAGTCAGGATGCGCCAGCACCGCCGCCACCGCTTTGGCGCTACTGGCCACCCACAGTTTCAGTCCCTGGTGAAAAACCAGTCCGCCTTGAGCGCGCAGTTGCGCGTAATAAGGATAAGGATCGGCATGAGTCGCAGCGATGATCGGGTCCATGGGTCGCAGCCTTGTTCGTGGTGGGAGAAGTGTTGCTACTATCTCCAGTCCGAAAAGGGCTTGATTCGTCCGGGAGCGAAATATGAACGCAGAACCACACGACCTCGGTGTTTCACAGGTGGCGGCGGCCATTGCCGAACCGGCCCGGACCAGAATGTTGTGTTCTTTGATGGATGGCCACGCCCGCACCAGCACTGAGTTGGCGGCGATTGCCGAAGTCAGCGCTTCCACTGCCAGCGCGCATCTGGCCAAACTCAAGGACCTGGCGCTGCTGCGTCTGCATGTTCAAGGGCGTCATCGCTATTACAGCCTCGCGGACAAACGCGTGGCCCATGCGCTGGAAGCGTTGATGGTGATCGGCCAGAACACCGCGCCGACGTTCAACCCACGCACCCCGGACCGTCTGCAATTTGCCCGCACGTGCTACGACCACATGGCCGGCACGCTGGCGGTGTTGCTGCATGACCGGCTGCTGGAAAAAGGCTGGTTGCTGGAAACCGATGAGCTGGCTTATCGGCTGAGTGACAGCGGCGAGGCGTTGTTCGAAGGGCTGGGCATTGAAGTCAACGACCTGACCACGCAGCGCCGACGGTTTGCCTGCCCGTGCCTGGACTGGAACATGCGCCGACCGCATCTGGGTGGTTCGTTGGGCGCGGCGTTGCTGCAAACGGCGATCAAGCGCAAATGGGTGACGCAGGATCTGGACAGCCGGGCGCTGACGTTGACCGAGTTGGGCCGCAAGGAAATCGGCGCCCGGTTTGACCTGAAGCAAAGTCTGCCCGTCGGCGCGCTGATTCCGGGATTGATCACCCAGGCCGGTCAGGCCAGCGGCATCAAGGGCAGGGGGGGCAAGCGGATCACACTGGCAAACGGAGTTCCTGACACGGATTCTCGGGAAACACAGAACCTGTAGGAGCCAGCTTGCTGGCGATGAGCTCAAGTGCGTCGCGGTGAACCAGTCCGTACGCGTTATCGTTAACGACCATCGCCAGCAAGCTGGCTCCTACAATGGACCGGGCTAAGCCAGTGAAAGCCCCAAAAAAAAAGCCCCCCATCGCCAAGACGATGGGGGGCTTGGATGCAGCAGAGGTCAGATCAAACCTTGACGATCCAGCCTGCTGGCGCTTCGATCTCACCGGTTTGCACGCCAGTCAGCTCTTTGTAGAGCTTCTGGGTGACCGGGCCGACCTCGGTTTCGCTGTGGAACACGTGCAGGTGGTCGTTGTAGCTGATACCGCCGATCGGGGTGATCACGGCAGCCGTACCGCAAGCGCCGGCTTCCTTGAAGTCGGACAGCTTGTCGATGAACACGTCACCTTCAACCACTTCCAGGCCCAGACGCGTCTTGGCCAGTTCGATCAACGACAGACGGGTGATGCCCGGCAGTACCGACGGCGAGTTCGGGGTGACGAACTTGTTGTCGTGGGTGATCCCGAAGAAGTTGGCCGAACCGACTTCCTCGATTTTGGTGTGGGTCATCGGGTCCAGGTAGATGCAGTCGGCAAAATGCGCCTTCTTGGCCTGGGAACCAGGCATCAGGCTGGCGGCGTAGTTGCCACCGACCTTGGCTGCGCCGGTGCCTTGTGGGGCGGCACGGTCGTAGCTGGAGATCAGGAAGTTGTGCGGAGTCAGGCCACCTTTGAAGTAAGCGCCGACCGGGATGCAGAAGATCGAAAAGATGAACTCGGGTGCGGTACGCACGCCGATGTTGTCACCCACGCCGATCACGAACGGACGCAAGTACAGCGCGCCGCCGGTGCCGTAAGGCGGGATGAAACGCTCGTTGGCGCGGACCACTTCCTTGCACGCTTCGATGAACTGCTCGGTCGACACATGCGGCATCAGCAGGCGGGCACAGCTGCGCTGCATGCGGGCGGCGTTCTGGTCCGGGCGGAACAGGTTGATCGAACCGTCCTTGCAACGGTAGGCCTTCAGGCCTTCGAAGCATTGCTGGCCATAGTGAAGGGCAGTCGAGCCTTCGCTGATGTGCAGCACATTGTCTTCGGTCAGGGTGCCTTTGTCCCACTCGCCATTACGCCAGTGCGACAGATAGCGCTTGTCTGTCTTGATGTAATCAAAACCCAGCTTGTCCCAATTGATGCTTTCGTTACCCATGACACCCTCTATCACTTAACAACCGTCGAAACGGTTCAAGGCTTCTGACGTTTTTTGGATGGGGACAACAATACTTCATTCCGGGCCCAATTCGCAGCCCGGAATGCATTCCTTGTAGGAGCCGGCTTGCCGGCGATCGATACGACTCGGTGTGCCAGATATACCGCCATCGCCGGCAAGCCGGCTCCTACAGGTTCGGCGTACGCTTTGTTTTACAGGTGCAGCGCGTGGCCAAGAGCCCGCAACGCCGCTTCCTGGACGGCTTCGCCCAAGGTCGGATGCGCATGGATGGTGCCGGCGATGTCTTCCAGTCGGGCGCCCATTTCCAGGCTTTGGCCAAACGCGGTCGACAATTCCGAAACACCCACGCCAACGGCCTGCCAGCCAACAATCACGTGATTGTCCCGACGAGCGACCACTCGCACGAAGCCACTTTTCGATTCCAGCGTCATCGCCCGGCCATTGGCCGCGAACGGGAAGCTTGAAACGATGCAGTCCAGACCCGCCGCCTTGACCTCGTCCGGGGTCTTGCCGACCACCACCAGTTCCGGGTCGGTGAAGCACACGGCAGCGATAGCCGTCGGGTTGAATTCGCGGGTTTTACCGCTGATCAGTTCGGCCACCATCTCGCCCTGAGCCATGGCCCGGTGCGCAAGCATCGGTTCACCGCTGAGGTCGCCGATGGCGTAGACGTTGCGCATGCTGGTCTGGCAACGGTTGTCGATCTTGATCGCCGAGCCGTTCATGTCCAGATTCAGCGCTTCGAGGTTCCAGCCCTGGGTGTTGGGTTTGCGGCCAACGGCAACCAGCACCTGATCGGTTTCCAGGTTCAGGGTCTCGCCGTTCGGTTCCAGAACCTGCAATGTATTGTTATTAGAATCAAAGCCTTGGACGCTGTGCTTCAAGTAAAGCTTCACGCCGAGTTTTTTCAATTCATCATGAACAGGCTGGGTCAGTTCAGCGTCGTAGGCCGGCAGGATGCGATCCTGTGCCTCGACCACGCTGACGTCGGCGCCGAGCTTGCGATAGGCAATCCCCAGTTCCAGACCGATGTAACCGCCACCCACCACCACCAGCCGTTTCGGTACCGATGTTGGTGCCAAGGCTTCGGTTGAGGAAATGATCGGCCCGCCAATCGGCAGCATCGGCAGGTTGACGCTTTTCGACCCGGTGGCGAGCACCAGGTGTTCGCACTGAATACGCGTGTCGCCGACTTCTACGGTTTTACCATCGATAACTTTCGCAAAACCTTGAATAACCTGAATTTTGTTCTTTTTCAGCAGCGCCGAAACGCCAGTGGTCAGACGATCAACGATGCCGTCCTTCCACTCGACGCTTTTGCTGATATCGAGGGTCGGCGCCGAGACGCTGATGCCCAACGCAGAATGTTTGCTGTGGTGCTGCGTCTGGTGGAACTGCTCGGCAACGTGGATCAACGCTTTCGACGGGATGCAGCCGATGTTCAGGCAAGTACCGCCCAACGATTCGCCTTCCACCAGAATGGTCGAGATGCCCAGCTGACCGGCACGGATCGCCGTCACATAACCGCCAGGGCCGCCGCCGATGATCAGCAGCGTGGTGTTCAAAATCTGCATGCCTTACTCCACAAACAAGGTAGCGGGTTGTTCGAGCAAGCCACGAACGGCCTGGATGAATTGCGCCGCGTCCATGCCATCGACCACGCGGTGATCGAAGGAACTGGAGAGGTTCATCATCTTGCGGATCACGATCTGGCCTTTGACCACCATCGGGCGTTCGACGATTTTGTTGACGCCGACGATCGCCACTTCCGGCAGGTTCAGCACCGGGGTGCTGACGATTCCGCCCAATGCGCCGAGGCTGGTCAGGGTGATGCTCGAGCCGGACAATTCATCGCGGCTTGCCTTGCCGTTACGCGCGGCGTTGGCCAAGCGGGAGATTTCGGCGGCGTTGTCCCACAGGCTGCGGGCTTCGGCGTGACGCACCACGGGCACCATCAAACCGATGTCGGCTTGAGTGGCGATGCCCACATGCACCGCGCCGAGGCGGGTGATGACCTGGGCTTCGTCGTCGTAACGGGCGTTGATCTGTGGGAAGTCGCGCAGGGCGACAACCAACGCACGGACCAAAAATGGCAACAGGGTCAGCTTGCCACGGGTCGCACCGTGTTTTTCGTTCAGGTGCGCACGCAGTTCTTCCACGGCCGTGACGTCGACTTCTTCGACATAACTGAAGTGGGCGGCGCGCTGAGTGGCGTCCTGCATGCGCTGGGCGATCTTGCGGCGCATGCCGATCACCGGGATCTGCTCTTCGTTGTTACGCTGGGCGTAAGCGGCAGTGGCAGTCGTAGCATTCGACTGACCTTGCGCCAGATAGGCGTCCAGGTCTTCGTGCAGCACGCGACCGGCAGGGCCGGTGCCACGCACCAGGCGCAATTGAATGCCGAGGTCCAGTGCATGTTTGCGCACGGCCGGGGAGGCCAGCGGACGCTCGTCAGCTTCGCGAGCCACCATCGGGCCCTGGCAGACGGCCGCTCGCGGCGCTGCGGCAGGAGCCGGTTTGGTTGCCACAACAGCTTCGACTTTGGGTGCCGGTGCTTCTTTCGCGGCTGCAACCGCAGGCTGGGCCGACTCTTTAACGTTGCCCGCGCCTTCAACTTCAATGCTGATCAGGATGCTGCCAACCGCCATGACTTCGCCGGGTACGCCGCCCAGCGAAATGACCTTGCCGTGAACTGGCGAAGGGATGTCGACCATCGCCTTGTCGGTCATGACATCGGCCAGCACCTGATCTTCGACGACCATGTCGCCGACTTTGACGTGCCATACCGACAGTTCAACTTCTGCAATGCCTTCACCAATGTCCGGCATTTTAATAACGTGCGTGCCCATTCAGACCTCCATAACCCGATGCAAAGCCGCGCCCACTCGGGACGGACCAGGGAAATACGCCCACTCTTGCGCGTGCGGGTAGGGGGTGTCCCAACCGGTGACGCGTTCGATCGGCGCTTCCAGGTAGTGGAAGCAATGCTCTTGCACCAGGGCAGCCAGTTCGGCACCGAAACCGCAGGTGCGGGTCGCTTCGTGAACGATCACGCAGCGGCCGGTTTTCTTCACGGACTTGGTGATGGTTTCCAGGTCCAGCGGCCACAGGCTGCGCAGGTCGATGACTTCAGCGTCGATACCGGTTTCTTCAGCGGCAACCTGCGACACATAAACGGTGGTGCCGTAAGTCAGGATGGTCACGTCCTTGCCCGGACGGGGGATGGCGGCGACGTCCAGTGGCACGGTGTAGTAACCGTCCGGGACTTGCGCGGCCGGGTGTTTCGACCATGGCGTGACCGGACGTTCGTGGTGACCATCGAACGGGCCGTTGTACAGGCGTTTTGGCTCCAGGAAGATCACCGGGTCATCGTTTTCGATGGAGGCGATCAGCAAGCCCTTGGCGTCGTACGGGTTGGACGGCATCACCGTGCGCAAGCCGCAGACCTGAGTAAACATCGCCTCGATACTCTGGCTGTGCGTCTGGCCGCCGTAGATGCCGCCGCCGCAAGGCATGCGCAGGGTCATCGGGGCGGTGAACTCGCCGGCCGAGCGATAACGCAGGCGGGCGGCTTCGGAAATGATCTGGTCCGACGCCGGGTACACGTAGTCGGCGAACTGGATCTCGGCCACCGGACGCAAACCGTAGGCGCCCATGCCCACGGCAACGCCGACGATGCCGCTTTCGGAGATCGGCGCATCGAACACGCGGGAGGTGCCGTACTTGTTCTGCAAGCCTTCGGTGCAACGGAACACGCCGCCGAAGTAGCCAACGTCCTGACCAAACACCACGACGTTGTCGTCACGTTCAAGCATCACATCCATGGCCGAGCGCAGGGCCTGGATCATGGTCATGGTGGTCGTGGTCATGGCGGTTTCCGGTTGAATATTGTTGTTGTGATCGTTCATGTCAGATCCCCAACTCTTGACGCTGGCGCTTCAAGTGCTCCGGCATCTCTTTATAAACGTCTTCGAACATGGTCGCGGCGCTCGGAATCTGGCCGCCGGCGAGGGTGCCGTACTGCTCGGCTTCTTTCTGCGCGGCGATCACTTCGGCTTCCAGTTCGGCGCTGACGGCGACGTGTTCCTCTTCGGACCAGTGACCGATTTTCACCAGGTGCTGCTTCAGGCGCGCAATCGGGTCGCCCAATGGGAAGTGGCTCCAGTCGTCGGCAGGACGGTATTTGGACGGATCATCGGAGGTCGAGTGCGGGCCGGCGCGGTAGGTGACCCATTCGATCATGGTCGGGCCAAGGTTGCGGCGGGCGCGCTCGGCAGCCCAGGCGGAAGCGGCGTAGACCGCGTAGAAATCGTTACCGTCGACGCGCAGGGAGGCAATGCCGCAACCGACGCCACGACCGGCGAACGTAGTTGCTTCACCACCGGCAATTGCCTGGAAGGTGGAGATGGCCCATTGGTTGTTGACCACGTTGAGGATCACCGGCGCGCGGTACACGTGGGCGAAGGTCAGGGCGGTGTGGAAGTCCGACTCGGCAGTGGCGCCGTCGCCGATCCAGGCCGAGGCGATTTTGGTGTCGCCCTTGATCGCCGAGGCCATGCCCCAGCCGACAGCCTGGACGAATTGGGTGGCGAGGTTGCCGGAAATGGTGAAGAAACCGGCTTCCTTGACCGAGTACATGATCGGCAACTGACGGCCCTTGAGCGGATCGCGCTCGTTGGACAGCAACTGGCAGATCAGGTCCACCAGCGGCACTTCACGTGCCATCAGGATGCTTTGCTGGCGGTAGGTCGGGAAGCACATGTCGTCGATGTTCAAGGCCAGGGCCTGGGCGCTGCCGATGGCTTCTTCGCCAAGGCTTTGCATGTAGAACGACATTTTTTTCTGACGCTGGGCGACCACCATGCGGTTGTCGTAGATCCGCGTCTTGAGCATGGCGCGCATGCCTTTACGCAGGATCTCTACCGGTACGCCTTCGGCCCACGGGCCCAAGGCATTGCCCTGATCGTCGAGCACGCGAATCAGGCCGCGGGCCAGATCGGCCGTGTCGGCGGGTTCAACGTCGATTGGGGGTTTGCGCACCGTGCCGGCATCGGTCAGATGCAGGTAGGAGAAGTCGGTTTTACAGCCGGGACGGCCCGAGGGTTCAGGGACGTGCAGGCGCAGCGGTTCATACGCTTGGTTCATGGCTTCTACGCTCGATCTTGTGAATTTCTTGTAGTGAGCTGACCGTCATTCCACGTGTTATGGAAATCTTGTCCTACAAACATCATAGGCCCGGCGCAGGAGAATATTTATCTGTGTTTCGTTGCGTTGGTGGTCATTTGAGGTTAAAAAATCTGCATAAACAAAAATAACAGGTGGTTTTTTCTCATGCGCAAATTGGACCGTACCGATATCGGCATTCTCAACAGCCTTCAAGAGAACGCGCGCATCACCAACGCCGACCTCGCACGCTCGGTGAATCTGTCGCCGACGCCGTGCTTCAACCGGGTCAAGGCGATGGAAGAATTGGGACTGATTCGCGAACAAGTGACGCTGCTGGATGCCGACCTGTTGGGGCTGCATGTGAATGTGTTCATTCATGTCAGCCTGGAGAAACAGGTGGAGGAGGCGTTGCAGCATTTCGAGGAAGCGATCTCGGATCGTCCGGAAGTGATGGAGTGCTATTTGATGGCGGGTGATCCGGATTATCTGATCCGGGTGCTGGTGCCGACCATTCAGTCGCTGGAGCGTTTCATGATGGACTTCCTCACCAAAGTGCCCGGTGTGGCGAACATCCGCTCAAGCTTTGCGCTGAAGCAAGTGCGCTATAAAACCGCGCTGCCGCTGCCGGCGAATGGATTGACCCTGACCAATTGACCGCCCCCCCAAACACCACAAAACCTGTAGGAGCCGGCTTGCTGGCGATGGCGACTCCGAAGCCGCCATCGCCAGCAAGCTGGCTCCTACAGGTTTTGTGGTGGGGGCGGTTTGGTGTGACACCGCGCAATTGTAGGAGCCTGGCTTGCCAGCGATGGCGGCTTTGGAATCGCCATCGCCAGCAAGCCGGCTCCTACAGGTTTTGTGGTGGGGGCGGGTTGGTGTGACACCGCGTATTTGTAGGAGCCTGGCTTGCCAGCGATGGCGGCTTCGGGATCGCCATCGCCAGCAAGCTGGCTCCTACAAAGGGGTCAGAGTTTGTTCAGGGGGATTTTCAGGTAGGTGACGCCGTTTTCCTCGGGCGGCGGCAAATTCCCGGCTCGTACGTTGACCTGAATCGCCGGCAACAACAGCGTCGGCATGCCCAGCCCCGCATCGCGCCGGATGCGCATGGCGACGAATGCCGCTTCGTCGATGCCGTCATGGATGTGGATGTTGCTCTTGCGCTGCTCGCCCACCGTGGTCTGGCACTGGGGTTTGCGATTTTCAGGCGGATAGTCGTGGCAAACGTAAAGCCGCACGCTGGCCGGAAACGCCAGCAGCTTCTGGATCGAGGCGAACAATTGATTGGCATTCCCGCCGGGAAAGTCGCAGCGCGCAGTGCCGACATCCGGCATGAACAACGTATCGCCCACCAGAATGACGCTGCTGTCGATCAAATAGGCCATGTCCGCCGGCGTGTGACCGGGTACGTGCAGCGCCGTGGCCCTGAGGTTGCCGATCATGAACGATTCGTCTGGGGCGAACAGGTGATCGAACTGCGAACCGTCCACGGCAAATTCCGGTTCAAGGTTGAACAGGCCTTTGAACACGCCCTGCACCTTGCTGATCGATTGACCAATCGCAATCCTGCCGCCCAGCTCGCGACGCAGATAAGGCGCGGCAGACATGTGATCGGCGTGGGCGTGGGTTTCCAGCAGCCATTGCACCTGCAACTGATGTTCACCCACGAAGGCGATGATTTTATCGGCCTGGGTGGTGGCGGTGCGCCCGGCGGCCGGGTCGTAGTCGAGCACCGGGTCGACGATTGCACACTGGCTGCCGTCGGCCTCGTAAACGACGTAACTGTAGGTCGATGAGGCGGGGTCGAGGAAGGCTTCAATCAAGGCGGGCATGGTGGCCGTTTCTTTTGGGACAGGTGTTCAGGGTAGTTTCATTTTCCCTGCGCTGACCAGCCCCGATCAATTCAATGCAGGAAAAAAGCTGCGCGGGCTCTATCCTGTCAGTCATCGATACCGGGCGTTCCCGGCTCTTCTCATGGATCACGAGCGTTTTATGTTGCTGGCAAGTTTATTTGGTGTGGCCATGGGCCTGGTCCTCGGATTGACCGGCGCCGGTGGCGGCATTCTTGCGGTTCCGGCCCTGGTGCTGGGGTTGGGTTTGACCATGACACAAGCGGCCCCCGTTGCATTGTTTGCGGTGGGCAGTGCGGCGGCGGTCGGCGCCGTCGATGGGTTGCGCCATGGCCTGGTGCGTTATCGCGCGGCGTTGTTGATCGCCTTGCTGGGGGCGATTTTTTCCCCAGTCGGCATCTACTTTGCCCATCAACTGCCGGAAAAAATCCTGATGATTCTGTTCAGCCTGCTGATGGTCATGGTGGCCTGGCGGATGCTGCGCCGCGAGCGCCATGAAGAAGGGCCGAGCGATCACGGCCACGCCAACTGGGGCCAGAAAAACTGCATGCTCGATCAACAGACCGGGCGCTTTTCCTGGACCGCCAAATGCACCGCAACCCTGGCCGCACTCGGCGCGGTGACCGGTGTGGTCTCGGGGTTGCTCGGGGTCGGTGGCGGGTTTCTGATTGTCCCGGCGTTCAAGCAACTGACCGATGTGCAGATGCGCGGGATCGTCGCGACGTCCTTGATGGTCATCAGCCTGATTTCTGCCATCGGCGTGATCGGTGCATTTCATGCCGGGGTGCGGATCGATGGTCTGGGCGTGGCGTTCATCGTCGCGAGCGTCATCGGCATGATCGTCGGCCGACAGCTGTGCGCCCGAGTCCCGGCCCGGGCCTTGCAGATCGGCTTCGCCAGCCTCTGCGTGGTGGTCGCGGCCTACATGCTGTTCAAGGCCGGCATCTAGGCGTCTTACACCTTAAGTTCCGGGCCCTCGTCGTGGCCCGGTCTTACACCCAACTTGCTGCACGCCACCGGCCACGCCAAAGCACTTCAAAACCACCCCCAAGGCAGCGTATGACGCCGCCGGTCCGCTTTCGATAATCGCCTCCGACATCCAGTCCCCCGCTGCGGAGCGCGTCATGCACAACAATAAGAATTTCAAGCACCGTTACTTGCCAGCCTTCATCGCCAGCCTGTCGGCCCTGGGTTTGAGCTCAATGGCCGAAGCCGAAATCATGCTGTACGACAAGGACCAGACCACGTTTTCCACCGATGGCTACATCAACGCCTTCTATGTGAACAGCGACGTCGACCGTGCCGGCGAGCAGTTCGACCGTCGACAGGCGCGGGTGAAAATGGGCTTTTTGCCCAACTACCTGGGCTTCAACATGGGCAAGCAAGTCGATGACCTCAAGCTCGGCGCCCGGGCGTCGTTCTGGGTGACCATCAACGACAGCGAAACCAACGGCACCGACACCGCCATCGACGTGCGGCAGTTCTACGGCACGGTGGCCAACCCGGAATGGGGCGAAGTGCTGATCGGCAAGGACTTCGGTTTGTTTGCCCGTTCCAACATTCTGCTCGATGAGTTGCTGGCCGGTTACGGCCAGGTCAGCGACACGCTCGGGTTGGTGGATGGCGGCGGGGTGTCGTTCGGCAACATCGGCAGCGGTTATCCGTACCCGTTCCCGACATCGCAGATCACTTACCGCACCCCGGTGATGGACGGCTTGCGAGTCGCGGTCGGGATCATGGACCCGGTGGACACCAACGACAGCAGCGCGACCGGCAAGGCCTATCAGGAAAACCCGCGCACCGAGAGCGAGATCACCTATCAGTTCGACCTTGCCGGGGCGAAGATTTACAGCTGGGTGAACGGCAGCTACCAGACTTCGGACAACACCGATTCCACGGTGCAGTCCGTGACCTCCAAAGGTTTGGGCTATGGCGTGCAGGCGAAAATGGGCGGCTTGTCATTGACCGGTTCCGGATTCCAAGCGAAGGGCATCAACCCGTTCTTCACCAACAACGCCGGCGAACCGACACTGCGGAATGTCGACAGCGACGGCTACCTGTTGCAGGGCTCGTACAAGCTGGGCAAAAACCGCCTGGCCTTGTCCTACGGCAAGACCAAGGACGACGGCAACGGAGTGGTGGGCAGCGGCGCGGACTATGAAACTCGCGGCATTGCGCTGTTCCATGACGTCAACGACAACCTGAAACTGGTGGCCGAGTACAACCAGTTCGAAATCAATGGCCACCAAACCAGCGCGCAAAACGAAGACACCGACACCTTCGCGGTGGGGGCGGTGTTGACCTGGTAACCCCCAATCCCTTGTAGGAGCCGGCTTGCCGGCGATGACGGACTGTCAGCCACCATCATTGTTGCCTGACCCACCGCCATCGCCAGCAAGCTGGCTCCTACAGGTTTTGTGTCATGGCAGAAAACGGCGCGCCGGGCGCGTATTTGTAGGAGCCGGCTTGCCGGCGATGAGGGACTGTCAGCCACCATCATTGTTGCCTGACCCACCGCCATCGCCAGCAAGCTGGCTCCTACAGGTTTTGTGTCATGGCGGAAAGCGGCGCGCCGGGCACGGACATGTAGGAGCCGGCTTGCCGGCGATGACGGACTGTCAGTCACCATCATTGTTGCCTGACCCACCGCCATCGCCAGCAAGCTGGCTCCTACAGGTTTTGTTTCATGCAGAAAATGGCGCGCCGGGCACGGATTTGTAGGAGCCGGCTTGCCGGCGATGACGGACTGTCAGTCACCATCATTGTTGCCTGACCGACCGTTATCGCCAGCAAGCCGGCTCCTACAGGTTTTGTGGTGTTTGCTGGAACTCTCATCCCATCGAAGCGCCTGACCGCTACCCAAGTAGCATACGTAGCCGACCGCTGCCTTCGTACACTCCAACCTCACACATGCGCACCTGCGGGAGGCGACGATGCAGCAGGTTCAGAGCGACGGGGTCGTCAGTGCGATGTCCCAGGCGACCGATGCCCAGCAGGTGGCCCAGGAGTTGGCGCGGCAGTTGCTGCATCCGCATTTGGGCTTTGTGCTGTTTTTCTGCTCCGCCGAGTACGACTTGCAGGCGCTGGGCCAGGCCTTGCAGCAGAGCTTCGGCGGTATCCGTCTGGTCGGCTGCACCAGCGCCGGTGAAATCACCCCGCTGGGTTACGGGCGCAACTGCGTGACGGCGGTGGGTTTCGACCATCGGCATTTTTCCATCGATGCCGAATTGATCGACGAGATGGAGCGCTTCAGCCTGATCGACGCCCAGCAAATGGTCGAGCGTCTGGTCAGTGGTTGTCGCAGCAACACCCTGGCGCCGATCAAGGGCAACAGCTTCGCCCTGACCTTGCTCGATGGTTTGTCCAGCCGTGAAGAAATGGTGCTCGCGGCGTTGAGCGCTGCGTTGGGCGACATTCCGCATTTCGGTGGCTCGGCCGGCGACGACAATTACCTGACCCACACCCACGTTTACTTCGGCGGCGAGTTCCACAGCGGCGCGGCGGTGGTGGTGCTGGTCAACACCTGGCTCGACTTCGAAGTCTTCACCACCCACCACATCCTGCCGAGGGCGGAAAAACTGGTGGTCACTGGCGCCGACAGCGCCTCGCGCCGGGTCTTCGAACTGAATGCCGAACCGGCCGCCGAGGAGTACGCCCGGCACATCGGCGTGCCCGTGGCTGAACTCGATCATCGGATCTTCGCCGCCCACCCGCTGGCGGTGCGGATCAACGATCAGTATTACGTGCGGGCCATCCAGCAGGTGCACCCGGACTTGAGCCTGAGTTTCTACTGCGCCGTGGAAAACGGCATCGTCCTCACCGTCATGACTCCAGGGCCGATGCTGCCCAATCTGCAAACCCTGTTCGACGGTTTGCAGGAACGCCTCGGTGACCTGTTGTTGACCATCGGCTGCGACTGTTTTCTCAGGCGCCTGGAACTGGAAGACGGCGGCAATCTGGAGCAGATCGGCAGGTTTTTGCGCGACCAGCGGGTGATGGGTTTCAACACCTACGGAGAACAGTTCAATGGCATGCACATCAACCAGACCTTCACCGGGGTTGCCATTGCCCGAGGCCGCTCCCCTGGACATCGCTGAGCTTGCGGCTCAAGTCGCCAGCCTGCGGCACGAAAATCACAAATTGCAGCGCATCAATGCTGCGCTGATCGAACGGATCGAGTCCGGCATCACCCGCGGCAACGACCCGTACGCGGCGTTCCAGCATTCGGTGGTGCTGGCCGAACAGGTGCGTGAGCGCACCGATGCCTTGAACCAGGCCATGGCTGAACTGAAGTCAGGCAATCACTTGCTCAGCGAAGCGCGTCTGCGCGCGGAAACCGCGCATCAACACCTGATCGACGCCATCGAGAGCATTTCCGACGCCTTTGTATTATTCGACGCGGAGCAGCGGATCGTGCTGTTCAACAGCCGCTTCAAGGCGTTCTGGGGTAACAGCCGGGTGCGAATCAACGCCGGCATGCGCCTGGCCGAGGTCAAGCGGTTGATGCTGTCCACCGGTCTGTTCACCGAAGAACCGCGCGGGCAGGCCGACGAGAACCTGCTGTTCCGCTTGCAGGACGGTCGCTGGCTGCAAGTCAGCGAACGGCCGACCCAGGAAGGCGGGCGGGTGATCCTGTTCACCGACATCACCGACGTCAAACTCAGTGAAACCGTGCGCCGCGAGCAGGCCGTGGCGCAGAAATCGCACTTGTTGCAACGGGCTGTAGACAACCTGTCCCAAGGCGTAGCGATGGTCAACGCCGAGGGCATTCTGGAGTTGTGGAACCGGCGCTTCCTTGAACTCAGCGGCCTGGCGCCGGTGGCGGCGCATCGACCGTTCGCCGAAGTGATCGCCGACAGCGAGTTGAACTTGCTGACCCCGGCCAGCCGCGACGGCAACGGGCGCCCGGTGCAGGAATGCGAGCAGCGTCTGTACGATGGCCGGGTCCTGGAAATCCGCACACATCCGTTGCCCACCGGCGGCTTCGTCAACACTTTCACCGACATCACCGAGCGCTACCAGCACGCCGAAGCGCTGAGCGAAAGCGAGCGCTGGATTCGCCTGATCACCGACCACGTACCGGCGCTGATCGCCTACCTCAATGCCGATCTGGTCTACGAGTTCACCAACAAGGTCTACGAAGAATGGTACTGCTGGCCACGCGGCGTGATGCTCGGGCAGAGCCTGCGCGAAGTGCACAGCGAGCAGCATTACCAGCGCCTGGAAGCCTATGTGGCGCGGGCGTTGGCCGGTGAGAGCGTGACGTTCGAGTTCGCCGAAACCAACATCAATAATCAGGAGCGCTACATGCTGCGCTCCTACGTGCCCAATCGGCTGGTAACCGGCGAAGTGGTGGGGATTTTCGTGTTGATCCGCGACATCACCGAGCGCCGTCGCACCGCCGAGGCGTTGCACCAGGCCTATCAGAACCTTGAACTGCGGGTGCGCGAACGTACGGCGGAACTGACGACCCTCAATGACCAATTGCTGCGCGAGATCGACGAACGTCGGCGGGTTGAATCACGCCTGCGCGAGGCCAAGCTCGAAGCTGAGCAGGCCAACCTGTCGAAGACCAAGTTTCTTGCCGCCGTCAGTCATGACTTGCTGCAACCGCTGAACGCCGCGCGCCTGTTTACCAGCGCCTTGCTCGAACGCCGGGAGCCGCTGGCCAACGAGATTCTGGTGCGCAACGTCAGCAATTCCCTGGAAGACGTGGAGAATCTGCTCGGTACGCTGGTCGACATTTCCAAACTAGATGCCGGGGTGATCAAGGCCGACATCGCGCCGTTCGCCTTGAGCGAGTTGCTGGAAAACCTCGCCGCCGAGTACACCCAGGTCGCGCGTAGCGAAGGGCTTGAGCTGCATTTTATCGGGTGTTCGGCGCTGGTGCGCAGCGACATTCAGTTGCTTGCGCGGATCTTGCGCAACCTGTTGAGCAACGCGATTCGCTACACCTACAGCGGCCGCGTGGTGCTCGGTTGCCGGCGGCATCATCAGCGGCTGTCGATCGAGGTCTGGGACAGCGGCATGGGCATCGCCGAAAACCGTCTGGAAGAGATTTTCCAGGAGTTCAAACGCGGTGATGTGCAACGTCCGGATCAGGATCGCGGGTTGGGGCTGGGGCTGGCAATTGTCGAGAAAATTGCCGGGATTCTCGGGCACCGCATTCACGTGCGTTCGTGGCCGGGCAAGGGCTCGGTGTTTTCCGTCGAGGTGCCGTTGAGCGCGACGGCACCCAAGGCATTGCCGAGCCTGTTGATGAGCGAGCCGATGCTCGAACGCCTGCGCGGTGCGCGGGTCTGGGTGCTGGACAACGATGCGGCGATTTGCGCCGGCATGCGCACCTTGCTCGAAGGCTGGGGTTGTCTGGTGGTGACGGCGTTGTCGGAGCAGGATTTGGCGCGGCAAGTGGACAATTATCACGCCGAGGCGGATTTGCTGATTGCCGATTACCACCTGGATGACGATCAGAACGGCGTGGATGCCGTGGCGCGGATCAACGCCCGACGCGGCTCAGCCATTCCGGCGATGATGATCACCGCCAATTACAGCAATGAACTCAAATTGCAGATTCGAGAGTTGGGGCACACCTTGATGCATAAGCCGGTGCGGCCGATGAAGCTGAAGACGGCGATGAGTCATTTGCTCGGTAGGCCTTGAGATTTTTGTTGATGTCGAGGGCCTCATCGCCAGCAAGCCGGCTCCTACAGGGGGTTGCGTTGTTCCTGTAGGAGTCAGCTTGCTGGCGATTTGTTTGGCCGGCCCTGAAATTTGTGCGGGGGCTGATCGCCTCATCGCCGGCAAGCCGGCTCCTACAGGGGATTGCGTTGTTCTTGTAGGAGTCAGCTTGCTGGCGATTTGCTTGGCCGGCCCTGAAATTTGTGCGGGTGCTGATGGCCTCATCGCCGGCAAGCCGACTCCTACAGGGGATTGCGTTGTTCCTGTAGGAGCCAGCTTGCTGGCGATGGGCGCGGCGCGGTCTCAACGTCGTAGATAAGAGCCGAAATCAATATCCCCGGCGCTCAGGATCGCTTGCACCCGATTGTGCACATTGAGTTTGCGCAAAATCGCCGAGACGTGGGCCTTGACCGTGGTTTCAGCGATTTCCAGGGTGTAGGCGATCTGTTTGTTCGACTCGCCTTTGGTCATGCGCTCCAGCACCAGCAACTGTTTGCGGGTCAGGGCCTGAAGCAGTTCCGGCGGAAAGCTCGGGGTGTCGTTCATCCGGCGGTGGGTGCCGCTTTTCTGCGTGCGGATGATGTCCGGCGGCAGGTAGACGTTGCCATTGAGAATCTGTTGGATCGCGTCGGTCATCTGCACCCGTGGCGAGGACTTGGTGATGAAGCCCACCGCGCCATAGGTGATGGCTTGCAGTACGATCTGCTTGTCCTGTTCCGCCGAGACGATCACCACTGGAATGGTCGGTGCCTCGTTGCGCAGGTTGATCAGGCCATTGAGGCCGTGCATGCCGGGCATGTTCAGGTCGAGCAGGATCAGGTCCAGGTCGTCGTGGTCCTGAGTCAGCGCCAGGGCGCTGTCGAGGTCGGCGGTTTCCATGACCTCGCTGCCCGGGAATCCATCGCTGATGACGTTATGAATGGCTTCGCGAAACAGCGGGTGATCGTCGGCAATCAGAATTTTGTACATAGCCTTTCACCTCATTATTTTGATTATGGTGTGGCAACAACACGCACGCGTAAAGGTCAGGGAAAAGGCTCGGGCAGGGCGGGTGTCACGGGCAGGTTCGCCGCTTGCCAGGCATCCAGGCCATCGCGATACCAATACAGAGTCTTATAGCCCATGGCGGCCGCGCGTTTGACCGCATTCCAGCTCAACCAGCAATCGGACCGGCAGTAAAAGACCAGCGGTTGCCGGGGATCGCCGGCGGTGAATTTTTGCAGATTGCGTGTGAAGTAATCCTGCCAGTCGGGTGTCAGGTCGCCGTCGCCGGTGTTGGCCAGCCAGTGGCTACCGGGCAGGTTTTCGTGGGGCTGGTCTTCGATGAAACGCCCTTGCAGCCATTGGCGGCGGTAGACATCGATCAACACCGGGCGAGGCCTCTGGGTGAGCAGGGTTTGCAGGGCGGCGGTGTCGATGATGGTGGCCCCCTCGGCCTGATTCGGCGTGGGGCTGCGGTACAGGCCGATGCGGTAGCCGTCAGCGGAGAACAGCGGTGTTTCGGCGTGTGCGACGCCCAGCAACAGGCTCAGCGATAACACAGCGAGGGAAGGGCGTAGCAGAACACGTCGGGCACGCGGCATGGGTTCAGTCCTTATAGTTATGAGCCCATTACATGCCAGTCGCGGTGCGTTGGGAATGCGACGATAGACAGGAAAACCAGTACTAAAGTAGTAATTTTGGTGTGATGGACTGTAGGAGCCGGCTTGCCTGATGCACCGCGTTGCATTGATCGCCGGCAAGCCGGCTCCTACAGTTTGAGGTTGTCCGCGCGATAACGGCAGATCACATCCCTTGTAGGAGCCGGCTTGCCGGCGATGGCGGTGTGTCTGACGCACCGTGTTGTCTGGATCGCCAGCAAGCCGGCTCCTACAGTCCAATGTCGTTCACAAAATAACGGTGTATCCACGATCCTGTAGGAGCCGGCTTGCTGGCGATGGCGGCGTGTCTGGCACACTGGAATCAGCTGGATTTGCGCAGGGTGGCGTGTTGGGGGTTGAAGGTGAGTACCGCCAGTAGCGAAAACAGCAGTGTCAGGCCGATGCATACCGCCAATGCCAACGGGTTGAAGCGCTCGTACAAGGCAAACCGTACCAGTTCCACTGCATGCGTAAACGGATTCACGGCGCACAACCAATACAACCACTCGCTCGACTCGCGCATCTTCCACAGCGGGTACAGCGCTGACGACAGGAAAAACAGCGGGAAGATCACGAAATTCATCACCCCGGCGAAGTTCTCCAGTTGGCGGATCGCGTTTGACAGCAACAACCCCAACGCACTGAGCATCAACGCCACCAGCAGCAACGCCGGCAAGGCGATCAACAGGCCCATGGCCGGCGGCTGCACGCCGTACACCCAGGCAATCGCCAGAAAGGCATACACCTGCAACAGCGAAATCAGCGACGTGGCCAACAGTTTGCTGCACAGCAGAAACGTGCGGGGCAAGGGACTGGTAAGCAGTACGCGCATGCTGCCCATCTCCCGGTCGTAGACCATCGACAGCGAACCTTGCATGCCGTTGAACAACAGGATCATGCAGGCCAGCCCCGGAATGATGTAGACCTCATACGGAATGTAGGTGTCGTAGGGCTCGATGATCGCGATGCCGAGTGCCGCGCGAAAACCGGCGGCGAACACCAGCAGCCACAGCAGCGGGCGCACCAGTGCACTGAGAAACCGCGTGCGCTGCAACACAAAACGCAGCCATTCACGCAGCACGATACCGCTGAAACATTGCCAATACGCGTTCATCGCACGGCTCCCGAGGTGGTCAAGCGAGCGAAGGCCGAACCGAGGTCGCCGCCGTGTTCCAGGCTCAACGCATCGGCCTGGCCGCTGGCGACCAAACGGCCTTGATGGAGAATCAGCAAGTCATCGCTAGGCTGCACTTCATCCAGCAAGTGCGTGGTCCAGAGCACGCTGAGGCGGTGCTCGCGGCACAAGCTGCGGATGTGTTGATTGAGCGCCAGGCGACTGGCCGGATCGAGGCCGACACTGGCCTCGTCGAGCAGCAACAGGCGTGGCTCATGCAGCAGCGCGCGAGCGATTTCCACCCGGCGACGATGACCGCCATTCAGCTCGCGTACCCGCTCGCGACGGCGTTCGGTCAACGACTGACGGGCCAGTTCGGCATCGACCCGAATTGCGGTTTCACGCCGCGACATTCCGTGCAGCGCGGCGTGATAACGCAGGTTCTGCTCGACGCTGAGGTCCAGGTCCAGCGTACTTTGCTGAAACACCACACCCAACTGCTTGAGCGCCGGGCGCGGCGCATTCCGCAACGAACAAGCGCCGACACGGATATCACCGCGTTGCACATCGTACAGCCGGGTCAGCAAGGCAATCAGCGTCGATTTGCCGGCGCTGTTCGGCCCCAGCAGCGCCGCAAAACGACCGGGCGCCAGGCTGAAACTCACTTGGCGCAACGCCTCCCGCGCGCCGTAGGCGAAACTCAGGTCGCTGACTTCCAGTGCGTTCATGGCGTCACCACCACGCCCCACGGATAGCGCCCGACCTTCACCGATTTGCTCACTTTGAGGCTGTCGATATCAATCACCGACACATCGCCGCTGACGCCATTGGTGGCCAGCAATTGTTTCTGATCCGGGGTGAACGCCATCTGCCACACGCGACGGCCGACCAGCAGGTAATCGAGGATTTCGAAGGTTTTGGCATCGATCACCGCGACGTGGTTGGCCGGGCCCAGCGCGACGAAACCGTACTTGCCATCGGCGCTGAGTTTGATGCCCACCGGTTGCACCTTGTCCGGGTGCACGCCCTTGATCTGGAAGGTCAGGGTCTTGAGGACCTGCCGGGTGGCGGTGTCAAGAATGGTCACGGTGCCGCCGATTTCCGCCGAGGCCCACAACTGTTTGCCATCGGGCGCGAACTCGACGAAACGCGGGCGCTGATCCACCAGCGTGCTGTCGGCCAGGGTCTGGGTGCCGGTGTCGATCCAGTGCAGCATGTTAGTGGTTTCGCTGGTGTTCACCGCCCATTTGCCGTCCGGGCTGACGGCCATGCCTTCGGGCTCGACGCCGACGTTGATCTGGCTCAGCACCTTGGAGGTTTCGGTGTCGATCACCGTCACCAGCGCGTCGTCCTCGTTGGAAACGTAAAGCCAGCGATTGTTCGGGTGCAGGGCGAATTGCTCGGGGTCCTTGCCTGAAGGCAGTTCCTTGATGATCTTGCGCGTGGCCACGTCCATCACCTGCACCCGGTCCGAATCGCTGGCGCAGATGTACAGCAGCTTGTTGTCGTGGGACAGCAACAGACCACGCGGACGCTGGCCGACGGGCAGGGTGTCGGTGACTTGCAGGGTCTGCATGTCGATCAGGCTGATGCTGTTGTCTTTTTCGTTGGAGACCCAGGCGGTGCTGGCCGCGGCGTGCCCGGCAGCGAGCAACAGGGCGCATGAAAGCAGGGTGCGGCGCATGGCGGATTCCTTATTGTTGTTGTGGAAGATCAGGGAAAGCGGCAGCTGACCTCGGGCTTGTCGTAACCGAGGCTGTCCATTTCGTTGAAGGGGTGCAGAAAGCCGTCCTGTGGTGAGGTGCTGACGAGCGCCCGCGGCTGCACGATGGGGATCGGCTGGCGCAACTGGCCGTTCCACGGGCGATAACTGAGCTTGCGACCCTTGAAGCCATCGAGCGGCAATTGGTCGCTGATTTCCAGGTTGCGGATCGCCATCGGATCGGTCTGACGCAGTTTGCTCACCGCGCTGGCGATGCTGCGCACGGCCATCCACGCGGCAAAGTCGCGGTCGTTCATCCAGCGCCCGGCCATGGCTTCGAAGCGTTTCTGCAATTGGGCGGCGCCGTAGGTTTCCACGGTCTTGTGCCAGCCCACCGGGGTCAGGCCTTGAGTGCCGGCCACCGGACGCGGATACCAGGTCTGGTAGGGCACGTATTCGCCGAAGTCACCGCGTTCATCGGCCACCAGTACCACGTCGTACTCGGCGGTCTGGGTGAACAGCGGCATGTCGGCCTGGGCGCTGCGGCGTTGATCGTTATCGAAACTCCAGGTTTTTTCCGCCACCAGTTGCACGCCGAAGCGTTTCGCCGCGCGGCGCAGGGCGGCGGCATAGGCTTGATCGTCGGCGGTCGGGCCGACAATCAGCAGTGCCCGCTGCCATTTGCGCACCACCAGAAACTGCGCCAAGGCATCAGCGAGCATCGCCCGGCTCGGCAGCGTGTGCAGCACGTTTGGCAGGCAATCGGTGGTGCGCAGGCTGTCATCCGGGCTGCCGGCGTTGATCAGCAAACTGTCGGGCAGGGCGGCGCTGAGTTGCCGCAGGCTGGCCACCGGCGCGTTCACCACAAACAGGCGCAGACCTTGTGCGTGTTGCGCCTTGGCCGCATCGAGCAAGGCCTGCGGGTTGTCGACGTTGGCGTTGGCCAGGCTGTAACTGTGATTGAGAAAGCGCCCGGTGCTGTTGCTGTCGGTGATCGCCAGTTCGGCGCCACGCAGTCCGGCATCGACGGGCTCGGGAATGATGTTCGACAGCAAGGGCCCCGGGTCGGGGTGATAACCCAGGTAGCCGATCTGCACTTGCAGCGGTGCATCGGCCGCCTGACTTTGTGTCGCCAGCCCGGCGGCGCAGGCAATCGCCAGCAGGTAGATCAGGGCGTAGGGGGCAAGCTGGCGCATAGGGCACTCCATCACGGGTAGCGCCAGCATAGGAAGCCTGAGGACGGGATGAAATATGCAGAAAGTACCAGTGAGGCAGTACCAAGGTAGTAACTCGCCGAGGGCGGCGCGGTTTTAGCATGGGCAACAACGGCCATCACTCTGAAGGAGATCGACCATGCGTATTCTCAAGGCGCTGCTCCTGCCGTTGCTGCTGATCCTGAGTCTGATCGGCGTCGACAAACTCCACGGCCCGCGCCCCGCGTCGCTGCTGGTGATGCCTGCGACACCGGGGCGCTAGGCGTGTCGGCCCTGTGGCGGATCAACCTCTGGGTCTGCGGATTTTTCGCGCTGGTCACGTTGGCGTGCATGGGCTTGCTGGTGCACCAGGCGCTGGCGGATGTGGAGCGAGAGCTGCAATCCGCCGAGGCGGTGGTCGAGTACTTGAGCGAAACCGCCGCGCGCGATCCCGCCAGCCTGCAACCACGGTTGACGCAAAGTCTGCGTCACGTGCGGGTGCGCTGGCTCGAACCGGGCGAATCGGCACAACCGCCAATGCAGGACGGGCTTGACGCCTGGCTCGGGCGATTGCTGTTTGCCGAGGCCAGGCACAGTGCGCGGGAGCTGGATCTGCAGGATGGCCGGCGTGTGCTGATTGCGGTCGACCCACGGGATGAAATCGATGAAGTCTGGGATTCCCTCCAGCAATTACTGAGCCTGTGTGGCCTGGCGTTGTTGTTGAGTCTGTTGACCATTCGCTGGGCCGTGCGCCGGGGAATGGGCCTGCTCGATGAGTTGTTGCGTGCATTGCGGCAGGTTTCCGGAGGCCAGCTCAAGGTGCGACTGCGCGCGCAAGGGCTGCCGGAAGCGCAGCAACTGGCGGTGCACTTCAATCGCATGACCGAAGCACTGGAACAGGCGCGCGCCGACAACACGCAACTGACCCAGACCTTGCTGGCGGTGCAGGAACAGGAACGCACTCATCTGGCGCAGACCCTGCACGACGATCTCAGTCAATACCTGGCGGGGATTCGCGCTCAGGCCTGTTTGTTGCGCCTGGTCGCCGATCAACCGGACACCGTGGAGCGCACGGTGCGTGAGCTGGAACACAACTGCGAGCACCTGCAACAAGGTTTCAGAGCGCTGGTGCACGACCTCTATCCGGTGGTGTTGCAACACCTGCCGTTGGCCGAGGCTTTCGCGTTGCTGGTGGAGCAGTGGCAAGGCCGACAGGGTGTCGATTGTCAGTTGCGCGTCAGCGCTTCGTTGCCGCCATTGTCTGCGCCGGACAAGACCCATCTCTACCGCCTGTTGCAGGAAGCCTTGACCAACGTCGCTCGCCACGCCGATGCAAGCCAGGTGCGGGTTCGCCTGCAACACTGCGGCGGCCACTTGCGCTTATTGATTCGTGACAACGGATGCGGTGCCCTCCAGCCACAGCGGCCGGGTGTCGGTTTGTATTCGATGTTCGAGCGCGCCCGCAGTCTGGGCGGTGAGTTACGCATCATCAGCCACCCCGGCGCCGGTTGGGCGCTGGCCTTGAGCATGCCTTTGGAGGCGTCATGAATATTCTGCTGGTGGATGACCATGCGGTGGTCCGTCAGGGCTATGCGAGTTTGTTGCGCGCGTTGCTGCCAGCGATGGAAGTGCGTGAAGCCGCGACGGGTGAAGAAGCGCTGATCAGGGTTCAGGAGGCCGTGCCAAATCTGGTGATCATGGATTTCGGCCTGCCGGGGATCAGCGGGCTGGAAACCACGCGCCGGTTGCGACAGCGTCTGCCACAACTGCGCGTGCTGTTTTTCAGCATGCACGATGAGCTGCCGCTGGTGCGCCAGGCACTGGAGGCGGGCGCTTCGGGTTACCTGACCAAAAGCTCGGCGCCCGAAGTGCTGATCGAGGCGGTGCGGCGGATTCTCGCGGGCCACGCCTACATCGAACAGCCCCTGGCCACTCAACTGGCGTGTCACCCGCAACAGGACGCCAGCGACCCGCGTTTGCAGAGCATGACCCAGCGCGAACTGGAGATTTTCGTGATGCTCGCCAAAGGCACCCCGGCCCGTGTGATTGCCGAACAGCTGAGCATCAGCAGCAAGACCGTCTCCAATCACCTGACGTTACTCAAGAGCAAATTGCAGGTGAGCTCCCATGCCGAGCTGGTGCATCTGGGGATTGATATGGGGGTGGTGCGCAAGGCGGGGTGATCGAATTTACACACCACCCCTGTAGGAGCCGGCTTGCTGGCGATAGCGGTGGGGCAGGCACCATTGATGTCGACTGATCCACCGCTATCGCCAGCAAGCCGGCTCCTACAGGGGAGGTGTTATTTGTCCCACGTCGTCGGGCAACCGATGCAGCCTTCCATATTCGCATCTTGAAAATTCGCATAATGCTGGCGCGAGCCGTTGAGGTTTGCCTGTTCCAGGTTGCTTTCACCGAACTTGGCTTCCTGCAGATTGGCATCGCTGAGATTCGCGCCTTTGAGGTCGGCTTTGCTCAGCCAGGTCATTTCCAGGTCGGCCGCCCGCAGGTTGGCGTTATGCAGTTTGGCGCCGGAGAGGCGGGCGAATTGCAGGTAGGCGCCGCTGAGGTTGGCGTCTTGAAACTGCGCACCCTGGGCAAACAAGCCCCAGCCCTGGACCGCCATCAACTTAGCACCGCTGAAGTCGGCCAGGCGCAGGTTGCTTTGTTGCAGGCTGGCGCGGGTCAGGTTGGCGCCTTGCAGTTGGGCTTTTTCCAGGTTGGCGAGGTCGAGGCGGGCGTGACGCAAGTCGGCGTCGCGCAGGTCGGCGCCGCTGAGGTTCATGTTGCGCAGGTCCTGATTGCTCAGGTTGGCGCCTTTGAGATTGGCGCCGGGGCACTGGCTGTGTTCGGCGAGGGTGCATCCGTTGATGATCAGCGGGGCGTCGTCGCCGTCATCCGCGAAAACCGGAAGGGCGGCGAGTAATAACATTAGAGGCAGGTATTTCATGGCAAGGTCTCTGGCTTCCCTTGTGGGAGCGAGCCTGCTCGCGATGGTCGTCAACGATGACGCGGGGTGTCTGGTGCCCCGCGGCGGTCTCAGGTTAATCGCGAGCAGGCTCGCTCCCACAGAGGTGGGTGGGGAGAATTACTTCTGCGCGGTCTGGTTATCCCAGCTCGGAATCTTGAACACCCAGAACGACCCGCCCTGAGCCACCGGTTTGGTCAGCTCGGCCATGTCGCCGCCCCACAACGGCACCGCACCGCCATAGCCGACGGTCACGCCGATGTACTGCTCGCCGTCCTGTTCCCAGGTGATCGGCGGCGAGACGATGCCGCTGCCGGTCTGGAACTTCCACAGCTCCTTGCCGGTTTTCGCGTCGAAGGCCTTGAAGAAACCGTCACCGGTGCCGGTGAACACCAGGTTGCCCTTGGTCGCCAGCACGCCGGCCCACAACGGCAAGTGTTCCTTGTGCTCCCACACCACTTTGCCCGTGGTCGGGTTCATCGCACGCAAGGTGCCGACGTGATCGTCGTACATGCGCTTGATGCGGAAACCCATGCCCAGGTAGGCCGAACCTTTCTTGTAGTTGACCTCTTCGGTCCAGTATTCCTCTTTCCATTGGTTGCCCGGAATGTAGAACAGGCCGGTGTCCTGGCTGTAGGCCATCGGGTTCCAGTTCTTGCCACCGAGGAACGGCGGCGAAACTTCCACCGGTTTGCCTTTGGTTTCGCCCGGCAACGGCTTGGCCGGACGCTGGCCTTCATTCTCGACCGGCCGCCCGGTCTTCAGGTCGATGTGGCTGGCCCAGGTGATGTTGTCGACGAAGGGAAAAGCGTTCTGCAATTTGCCGTTGTTGCGGTCGACCACGTAGAAGAAACCGTTGCGGTCCGCGTGGCCGGTGGCCTTGACCGTTTTGCCGTCCTTGTCCTTGTAGTCGAACAGCACCAGCTCGTTGTTGCCGGAGAAATCCCAGGCATCGTTCGGGGTGTGTTGGTAGAACCATTTCACCTCGCCCGTGCTCGGATCGACGCCGACCTGGCCCGAGGTGTAGAGGCTGTCGTAATCGTGCGGGTTGCCGTCCTTGGAGGTGCGCGCCCAGGTGTTCCAAGGGCCAGGGTTGCCGGCGCCGACGATGATGGTGTTGGTTTCCGCGTCGAAACTGGCGCTCTGCCAAGGGGCGCCGCCGCCGTGGCTCCAGGCTTCGACCTTGCCGGTTTCAGTGGTTGGATCGTTCGGCCAGGACGGCGCCTTGACGTCGCCGGTCGGCGTACTGTCCTTGCCGTTCAAGCGGCCCATGTGGCCTTCGACGAAAGGTCGCATCCACACTTCTTCGCCGGTGTCCGGGTCGCGGGCATAGAGTTGCCCGACCACACCGAACTCATCACCGGAACTGCCATGGATCAACAGCACCTTGCCGCTGGTCTTGTCTTTGATCAGCACCGGGGCGCCGGTCATGGTGTAACCGGCGGCGTGGTCGCCGAATTTTTTGTTCCAGACCACTTTGCCGGTGTTCTTGTCCAGCGCGATCAGTCGCGCGTCGAGGGTGCCGAAGTAGATTTTGTCGCCATAAATCGCCGCGCCACGGTTGACCACATCGCAGCACGGACGAATGTTGTCCGGCAGGCGATGGTTGTAGGTCCACAGGCGCTTGCCGGTCTTGGCATCGAGGGCGAATACCCGCGAGTACGAACCGGTGACGTACACCACGCCGTCACTGACGATGGCCTGGGATTCCTGGCCGCGTTGCTTCTCGTCGCCGAAGGAGTAGGACCAGGCCGGTGTCAGCTTGAACACGTTCTTGTCATTGACCTGGGCCAGCGGGCTCCAGCGCTGTGCGTTGGTGCCCATGCCGTATTGCAGAACGTCCTTGGTGGTCAGGTGATCGTTGGCAATGTCTTCCCAGCTCACGTTGTGCGTTGGTGTGGCAGGCGCGGTTGCAGCTTGGCTGGCCGCGCTCAGGGACAGGCTGCTCACCAGCAAAAAGGCGTGCACGGCGAGGGTCAAAGGGGAAAGGGCGGGTAGCGATCTTATTGTCATGGTTGCAGTTCCCAGTGGAGGTTTTGGCCTGCACAGGGTGGTGCGTCCGACGGGGTGGCGAATACGGAAAAAGTCCCGCTGTTGCCGGGAAGATTTCCCAGGCGGCACCTGATTTGGGTGTGCGTCGCAAGCCCTACTACCAAGGTACTGGGTGGCGACCACCAAAGCAGCATGGGGCTTGCGCGAAGCGCTTCCTAAGATGGCTGCCATAGCCTCTGTAAAGAGGTTTTGCGTGCAATCCTGAGGGCATAACAATGACAACAAAACGCAACGCCTTGCTCGTTGCCGGCCTGCTGGCCGGCTTCATCAGTGCAGGTTCGGTCTGGGCTCACGGCAATGTCGTGCCACAAGCCGTCGAAACCCAGGGACTGACCCCGATCAAGGACGCCGGCGTGCAGCTCGATGGCGATGGATGGGCGGCGGTGAACCCTTACCGCACTTCCCCGGAACACGATAAGGCCGTCGAGATCGGTTCATCGGCCTACAACCAGAACTGCGCGGCCTGTCATGGCCTGGAAGCCAAGTCCGGCGGCATCGCACCTGATTTGCGCATGCTCGATGTCGGCGAGGCCGGTGATGAATGGTTCGTCGAACGGGTGCGCCATGGCGCGGTGCGTGACGGTCGGGTGTACATGCCGAAAATGGCGGACTACCTGAGCCAGGAAGCCCTGTGGGCGGTGCGCACTTACCTGGACAGCGTCCGCGTCGAGGAGTAATGCATGCGCCTGCTCGCGGTGTTGATCAGCGCTGTGTTGCTGTGCTGCCAGACGGTGCAGGCGCAGGTCCGCAGCTATGACGAAATGATCGCTGCCGGGGAGCTGAAAGTGGCGGTCTACAAAGACTTCGCCCCCTACAGTTTCGACAACGCCGGCCAACCCCGTGGCGTCGATGTCGACCTCGCCGAGGCGCTGGCCAAAGCTCTTGGTGTGCGCCTGACGCTGATCTGGGCGCCCGCCGGCGAGAAGCTCGACGACGACCTGCGCGACTACATCTGGCGCGCCAGTCCGTTGCACGATCTGCAACTGGCCGACCTGATGATGCGCGTGCCCTATGACCAGGATTACGCACGCAAGCGCAACGAACTGGGTGAGCTGGAAAACAGCCATGTGGTGATGTTCGGTCCGTATCAGAACGAACAATGGCAAGTCGCCTATGACCGTCGTCGGCTCGAGTCGGTAGGCAGCGTCGCGGTGTTTGAGCATCACCCGATCGGTGTCGAGGTCGATAGCGTGCCGTCGTTCTACCTGACCTCGGTGTTCAACGGCATGCTCGCCGGCAAAACCCATCACTACCCTGGCGTGCCCCAGGCATTCGCAGCGATGAAGGCGGGCGAAGTCGACGCGGTCATGGCCATGCGCGGCGAGATCGACTGGCAGGTTCATGAAGCCGCCGACCCGCAAGTGGCGCTGGCGGAAAACGCCTACCCGAACATGGGCAAGCAACTCTGGGAAATCGGCATGGCCGTGCACGAGAGCAACCGACAATTGGCCTATGCCGTGGAAGAGGCGCTGGAAGCCATGATCCGCGAGGGTTCGGTGAAAGCCATTTATGCCCGTTATGGCCTGCGCTATGACGTCCCGGAGATGTATCAACAGTGAACTGGCGCACGTGTGGTCTGTTGGCCTGTTGGCTACCCTTGGCCGCGCACGCGGCAGATATCCCACCGGGCAAAGACCCGGTGCCGTCGGTGATGTGGGCCTTCTATCACAAGCAGATGCTCGGCGATGCGCCGTTCGTGTTTGATGAGCGGGTCAAGCTGCTGGCGCCGCCGTTCGCCGAAGACGCCCGGCAAGTGCCGCTGGAAATCGATGCCCGGGCGTTCAAGGGCGAGGTGGTGAAAATCCTCGCCTGGGCCGAGCTCAATCCTTTGCCGAAGATTGTCGATTTCCAGCCGCTGGATCGGGTGTTGCCCTGGCTGTCGATCCGCATTCGTGTCGAACAAGCCACGCCGCTGCGCGCGGCCGTCCTGACTCGCGACGGTGTGTGGCATGTCGGCTCGACCCTGATCGATGCGGCGGGTGGCGGATGTACGGCGCCGAGCGTGGTGCGCACCCAGCCGGGCTGGGAAGATCACATTGGCGAAGTGCTTGGCGGACGTTATCCCCGTGGCGAATTCAGCCGCTTGCGTTTGCAGGTGGCGCATCCGATGGATAACGGCATGGTCGGCGGTATCCCGGAATTCTTCATCAACCATGCCGAGCTGCGGGATCAGAACGATCAAGTGCTGGCCCGCCTCGAACTGTTTCCCGCCGTCAGCGAAAACCCCAACCTGGCCTTCGACATCGAAGGGGCAGGGCAGACGCGCCTGTTGCTGCGTGACAACAGCGGCAACGAATTTGATGCGGCCATACCCTGACTCAAAGGAGCGCGTGATGCGCTGGATGCTGCTGTTGTTCATTAGCCTGAGCCTTCCGGCGTTGGCCGAACTCGACTATTCACTCAAGCCCCGGCAGATCGCCGCCGACACCTGGCTGCTGGAAGGCAGCACCGACAATTTTGCCAAGGCCAACGGCGGCAACATCGTCAACGCAGCGTTCATCGTCACCGAACGCGGCGTGGTGGTGATCGACACCGGGCCGTCCAGGCGATACGGCGAAGCGATGCGCAAAGCCATTGCCGCGACCACCGACAAACCGGTGATCCAGGTGCTGCTGACCCATCATCATCCCGATCATGTGCTGGGCAATCAGGCCTTCAGCGATGTGCCGATCGGCGCGCTCGCGGGCACCTGCGAGTTGTTGAAGCAGCAGGGCGACGCCATGGCCGAGAACATGTATCGGCTGGTGGGCGACTGGATGCGGGGCACCGAAGTGGTGTTGCCGACCGAGACGCTGACGCCCGGCGTGCGAAATTTTGGGAATCATGATCTGCGCCTGCTGAGCCTGGGTGGGCATACCGGCGCGGATCTGGCTATTCTCGACCAGCAAACCGGCGTGCTGTTTGCCGGGGATCTGGTGTTTTACCAGCGGGCGCTGACCACGCCCAACAGTCCGGGGCTGTCGGTGTGGCTGGCGGACATCGCCACGCTTCAGGGGTTGGCGTGGACGCTCATCGTCCCCGGTCACGGCCCGGTGGCCACGGACGCAAAACCGTTCGAACAAATGCGCGACTACCTTGGCTGGCTCGACCGGTTGATGCGCGAGGGTGCGGCCGACGGCAGCGACATGGCCGAGATGATCCGCAGCCCGATTCCCGAACGTTTCGCCGGGATCAGCCTGAGTCGCTACGAACTGATCCGCAGCGTCAGCCATCTCTATCCGCGATACGAACGCACACAAATGAAACGCGTTGACTCAAACCTGTAGGAGCCAGCTTGCTGGCGATCGGGACGCTGCGGTCTGCCTGATACACCGCGTTGCCTGGATCGCCAGCAAGCCGGCTCCTACGGATTTTGGGTGTGTTCGGGATCGGGGGTAACGCAAACCCTGTAGGAGCCAGCTTGCTGGCGATGGCGATTTCATTGGCGTCATCGCCAGCAAGCTGGCTCCTACAGGGTTGGGGCGTTCAAAAATCCGATTTCAGACCCTGTACTAAGGAACTAGCAATCTCAGCACTGCGGGCAATTGTTGCAAGGGCGGCGGCGCCCAAGAATCTGCACCAGACCGGGAAAATTTCCCGGGTATAACAATAACCGCAGAGGCAGCCGTCATGACCCAACCCGCACGTCGCCAACCCTTCGTCTTGAGCCTGTTGCTCAGTGCCATGCTGTTGTCCGGCACCGCATTGGCCGCCGTCACCGACCAGGACATTCTCCAGGACCCCAAGAACCCGGAGCAGGTCGTCACCAACGGTCTGGGCGTCCAGGGTCAGCGCTACAGCCCGCTCGACACCCTCAACGTCAACAACGTGAAAGACTTGCGGCCGGTCTGGGCCTTCTCCTTCGGCGGTGAAAAACAACGCGGTCAGCAAGCGCAACCGATGATCAAGGACGGCGTGATGTACATGACCGGCTCCTACTCGCGGGTGTTTGCGGTGGATGCGCGCACCGGCAAGAAACTCTGGCAATACGATGCGCGTCTGCCCGATGACATCCGCCCATGCTGTGACGTGATCAACCGGGGCGTGGCGCTGTATGGCGACCTGGTGATTTTCGGCACCCTCGACGCCAAGCTCGTGGCCCTGAACAAAGACACCGGCAAAGTGGTGTGGAGCAAGAAAGTCGCCGACCACAAGGAAGGCTATTCGATCAGCGCCGCGCCGCTGGTGATCAACGGCAAACTGATTACCGGCGTGGCCGGTGGCGAGTTCGGCGTGGTGGGCAAAATCGAAGCCTACGACCCGAAAAACGGTGATCTGTTGTGGACCCGGCCAACCGTCGAGGGCCACATGGGCTACGTCTACAAGGACGGCAAAGCGGTAGAGAACGGCATCTCCGGTGGCGAAGCAGGCAAGACCTGGCCTGGCGATCTGTGGAAAACCGGCGGTGCCGCACCTTGGCTCGGCGGCTACTACGACCCGGAAACCAATCTGCTGCTGTTCGGCACCGGTAACCCGGCGCCGTGGAACTCGCACCTGCGTCCTGGCGACAACCTTTACTCGTCGTCACGCCTGGCGCTGAACCCGGACGACGGCACCATCAAATGGCATTTCCAGAGCACGCCCCACGACGGCTGGGACTATGACGGCGTGAACGAACTGGTGTCGTTCAACTACAGCGAAGGCGGCAAAGAAATCAAAGCCGCCGCGACCGCGGACCGTAACGGCTTCTTCTATGTGCTGGACCGCACCAACGGCAAGTTCATTCGCGGCTTCCCCTTCGTCGACAAGATCACCTGGGCCACTGGCCTCGATAAACAAGGCCGGCCGATCTACAACGAAGCCAGCCGTCCGGGCGCACCGGGCACCGAAGCCAAGGGCAGTTCGGTGTTCGTCGCCCCGGCGTTCCTCGGCGCAAAAAACTGGATGCCGATGGCCTACAACAAGGACACCGGGTTGTTCTACGTACCGTCCAACGAGTGGGGCATGGACATCTGGAACGAAGGCATCGCCTACAAGAAAGGCGCGGCGTTCCTCGGTGCCGGTTTCACCATCAAGCCCTTGAACGAAGACTACATCGGCGTACTGCGCGCCATCGACCCGAAAACCGGCAAGGAAGTCTGGCGTCACAAGAACTTCGCGCCGCTGTGGGGCGGGGTGCTGACCACTAAAGGCAACCTGGTGTTCACCGGCACTCCGGAAGGTTTCCTCCAGGCGTTCAATGCCAAGACCGGCGAGAAAGTCTGGGAATTCCAGACCGGCTCCGGCGTACTCGGCTCGCCCGTGACCTGGGAAATGGACGGCGAGCAGTACGTTTCCGTGCTGTCCGGTTGGGGCGGCGCGGTTCCGCTGTGGGGCGGCGAAGTGGCCAAGCGCGTGAAGGACTTCAACCAGGGCGGCATGCTCTGGACCTTCAAGTTGCCGAAAGACCTGGTGGCCAAACACTAACCCCGCCACACCCCTGTAGGAGCGAGCTTGCTCGCGATGAACCTGAGGCCGACGCGGGGCACCAGACACCCCGCGTTATCGTTGACGACCATCGCGAGCAAGCTCGCTCCTACAGGGGAATGCGTGAAACCTACTACCAAATAACGAGAGCCCCCCTGCCAACGGCGCATTCGTCTGGCACGCGGGGCTCTCTACTATCGGTTCATCGCCTGTTTGCCCGACAGGCATCGACCCAGACAGAGGCCCATCATGATCTACGCACAACCCGGAACACCCGGCGCCGTCGTTTCCTTCAAACCGCGCTACGGCAACTTCATCGGCGGCGAGTTCGTCGCACCGGTCAATGGCGAGTACTTCACCAACACCTCGCCGGTAACCGGTGAAGTGATCGCCGAGTTCCCGCGCTCCAGCGCCGCCGACATCGAAAGGGCGCTCGACGCCGCCCACGCCGCTGCCGATGCCTGGGGCAAAACCTCGGCGCAGGACCGCTCGCTGGTGCTGTTGAAAATCGCCGATCGCATTGAACAAAACCTCGAAATACTCGCCGTCACCGAAACCTGGGACAACGGCAAGGCCGTGCGCGAAACCCTCAACGCCGACGTGCCGCTGGCCGCCGACCACTTCCGTTACTTCGCCGGTTGCATCCGCGCACAGGAAGGTGGCGCCGCCGAAATCAACGAGCTGACCACCGCCTATCATTTTCACGAGCCATTGGGCGTGGTCGGGCAGATCATCCCGTGGAACTTCCCGCTGCTGATGGCCGCGTGGAAACTCGCCCCGGCCCTGGCGGCCGGCAACTGCATCGTGCTCAAGCCTGCCGAGCAGACACCGCTGTCGATCATGGTCTTCGCCGAACTGATCGCCGACTTGCTGCCGGCCGGCGTGCTCAACATCGTGCAAGGTTTCGGTCGCGAAGCCGGTGAGGCACTGGCCACCAGCAAACGTATCGCCAAGATCGCCTTCACCGGCTCCACTCCGGTGGGCGCGCACATCATGCATTGCGCCGCCGAGAACATTATTCCGAGCACCGTCGAACTGGGCGGCAAGTCGCCGAACATCTTCTTCGAAGACATCATGAACGCCGAGCCACAGTTCATCGAGAAAGCCGCCGAAGGTCTGGTGCTCGCCTTCTTCAACCAGGGCGAAGTCTGCACCTGCCCGTCGCGTGCGCTGGTGCAAGAGTCGATCTACGAACCGTTCATGGCCGAGGTGATGAAGAAGATCGTCAAGATCAAACGCGGCAACCCGCTGGACACCGACACCATGGTCGGCGCCCAGGCGTCCGAGCAGCAATACGACAAGATTCTCTCGTACCTGAAAATTGCCCAGGAGGAGGGCGCCGAGCTGCTCACCGGTGGTGCGGCGGAACGTCTTGAAGGCGACTTGTCGAGCGGCTATTACATCCAGCCGACCTTGCTCAAGGGCCACAACAAGATGCGCGTGTTCCAGGAAGAAATCTTCGGCCCGGTGGTGGGCATCACCACGTTCAAGGACGAAGCCGAAGCCCTGGCGATTGCCAACGACAGCGAGTTCGGCCTCGGTGCCGGCCTGTGGACCCGCGACATCAACCGCGCGTACCGCATGGGCCGGGCGATCAAGGCCGGGCGCGTCTGGACCAACTGCTACCACCTGTACCCGGCGCATGCCGCGTTCGGTGGCTACAAGAAATCCGGTGTCGGCCGTGAGAACCACAAGATGATGCTCGACCATTATCAGCAGACCAAAAACCTGCTGGTGAGCTACGACATCAATCCGCTGGGGTTCTTCTAACCCCCGCAAAATCACCACAATCCCCCTGTGGGAGCGAGCCTGCTCGCGATGAGGCCATTACATTCAACATTGATGTTGACTGTAACGCCGCCATCGCGAGCAGGCTCGCTCCCACATTGGATTTTTGTGTGCCTGACGACCGCGCCATACCCCCTACCAACGCACCCCACAACCTCCTTCGAAAGTAGCATTCGGGCGCCTGCCGCCCCGTGCATTAATGGCTTTACCGGAATCGTCCGGCACAAGAAGAGGAATGACCCATGTGGACTAAACCCGCGTTTACCGATCTGCGCATTGGCTTCGAAGTGACGATGTATTTCGCCAACCGCTGATCGTCCACCCGGCCAGCCGCTGCGTTGGCCGGGCCTGCCTTCTGGAGCATCGCCCATGCACATTCGCGTTCTCGGTTCCGCCGCTGGCGGTGGTTTTCCGCAGTGGAACTGCAACTGTCGTCAGTGCGCCGGTATGCGCAATGGCAGCCTGCGTGCGCAACGTCGCACGCAATCTTCCATTGCCCTGAGCGACAACGGTGTGGACTGGGTGCTGTGCAATGCCTCCCCGGATATCCGCGCGCAACTCGAGAGTTTCGCGCCGCTGCAACCGGCACGGCGCTTGCGCGACACGGCCATTGCCGGCGTGGTCCTGATGGACAGCCAGATCGACCATTGCACCGGCCTGTTGAGCCTGCGCGAAGGCTGCCCGCATTCGGTGTGGTGCACCGAGCGGGTTCATGAAGACCTGAGCAGCGGCTTTCCATTGTTCACCATGCTCAAGCACTGGAATGGCGGTTTGCAGTGGCAACCGATCGGACTCGATCGCCAGCCATTCAGCATCGCGGCTTGCGAGCATTTGCAGTTTCGGGGCATTCCGCTGGTCAGCAATGCACCGCCGTATTCGCCTAACCGCGGCAATCCGCAACCGGGTGACACCATTGGCCTGTTTATCGAAGACCGGCGTACGGGCGCTTCGTTGTTCTATGCGCCGGGCCTCGGGCAAATCGATGACGAGGTGTTGAGCTGGATGCAGCGTGCCGATTGCCTGTTGCTGGATGGCACGTTGTGGCGCGATGACGAAATGCGCGTCTGTGAAGTCGGCCAGAGCCTGGGCAGCGAGATGGGGCATCTGCCGCAGAGTGGGGCAGGCGGGATGCTGGAGGTGTTGGAGTGTTTTATTCGTCAGCGCAAGGTGCTGATCCACATTAACAACACCAACCCGATCCTCGACGAAGACTCGGCTGAGCGGGCGTTGCTGGAGCGGCGGGGGATCGAGGTGGCCTATGACGGCATGGACATTGTGCTGTAGCGGATGACGCCTTCGCGGGCAAGCCTCGCTCCTACAGGTACAGCGCGGTCCTTGTAGGAGCGAGGCTTGCCCGCGAAGGCGCCAGACCAGACACCGCAAATCCTCCAGGAGACCTGCAATGACTGATACAGCGATGAACCCCACTGAATTCGAACAGGCCCTGCGCGCCAAAGGCGCGTACTACCACATCCATCACCCGTTCCACCAAGCCATGTACGCCGGTCGCGCCAGTCGCGAGCAGATTCAAGGCTGGGTCGCCAACCGCTTCTACTACCAGATCAACATTCCGCTCAAGGACGCCGCCATCCTCGCCAACTGCCCGGACCGCGACGTGCGCCGCGAATGGCTGCAACGGATTCTCGACCACGACGGTGTGCCTGGCAGCGAAGGCGGTATCGAAGCCTGGTTGCGCCTCGGTGAAGCAGTGGGCCTGGATCGTGAGCAGATTCTGTCCCAGGAACTGGTGTTGCCCGGTGTACGTTTCGCCGTGGACGCCTACGTCAATTTTGCCCGGCGCGCCTGCTGGCAGGAAGCGGCCAGCAGTTCGCTGACCGAACTGTTCGCTCCGCAGATCCACCAGTCGCGGCTCGACGCCTGGCCAGCGCATTACCCGTGGATCGACGTCGCCGGTTACGACTATTTCCGCACGCGCCTGAGTCAGGCGCGGCGCGACGTCGAGCACGGTTTGCGCATTACCCTGGCGCACTACGTCACTGTCGAAGCCCAGCAACGGATGCTGGAAATCCTCCAGTTCAAGCTCGACGTGCTGTGGAGCATGCTCGACGCCATGAGCATGGCCTACGAGCTGGAACGCCCGCCGTATCACACGGTGACCACTGAACGCGTCTGGCATCGGGGGATCGCCTTGTGAGCCCGATCAATCGTGCGCAGTCACCGGCGTTGCGCCGGGGTTTTCGCCTGCAGTGGGAACCTCGTCAGGACTGCCATGTGCTGCTGTACCCCGAAGGCATGATCAAACTCAACGCCAGTGCCGGGCAGATTCTCGACCTGCTGGACGGTCAACGCAGTGTGGCGGCGATCATTGATTTGCTCTCCGCGAGTTTTCCCGGTGTGCCGGGGATCGACGAGGATGTGCTGGCGTTTCTGGAGGTGGCCCATGCTCAATTCTGGATCGAATGATGCGCCGCCGGGGCCACCGCTGTGGCTGCTGGCGGAGCTGACTTATCGCTGCCCGTTGCAATGCCCCTATTGCTCAAATCCACTGGATTTCGCCCAGCAAGGCGCAGAGCTGAGCACTGACGAATGGATTCGCGTGTTCCGCGAGGCGCGCGCGATGGGCGCTGCGCAACTGGGGTTTTCCGGTGGTGAACCGTTGGTGCGCCAGGACCTGGCGGAGCTGATCAAAGCCGCACGGGACATGGGTTACTACACCAACCTGATCACCTCGGGCATCGGCCTGACCGAGCAGAAAGTCCATGATTTCAAGGTCGCCGGGCTCGACCATATCCAGATCAGCTTCCAGGCGGCCGACGAAGCGGTCAACAACATGCTCGCCGGCTCGCGCAAGGCGTTCGCGCAGAAACTCGCCATGGCCCGTGCGGTGAAAGCCCAGGGTTATCCGATGGTGCTGAATTTCGTCACCCATCGGCACAACATCGACCGCATCGACCGCATCATCGACTTGTGTCTGGAGCTTGAAGCGGATTTTGTCGAGCTCGCCACGTGTCAGTTTTATGGGTGGGCCGAGCTCAATCGCGTGGGCCTGTTGCCGACCCGCGAGCAATTGCAGCGCGCCGAACGCATCACCAATGAATATCGCGAACGGCTTGAGGCGCAGGGGCATCCGTGCAAGTTGATCTTCGTCACCCCGGATTACTACGAAGAACGCCCCAAGACCTGCATGAACGGCTGGGCCAACCTGTTTCTCGACATCACCCCGGACGGCACGGCGCTGCCCTGTCATAGCGCCCGGCAATTGCCGGTGACATTCCCCAATGTGCGCGAACACAGCATCGAGCACATCTGGAACGACTCCTTCGGTTTCAACCGCTTCCGTGGCGACGACTGGATGAAGGAACCGTGCCGTTCCTGCGATGAAAAACACAAGGACCTGGGAGGCTGCCGCTGCCAGGCGTTCATGCTGACCGGCGATGCCGCCAATGCCGACCCGGTGTGCAGCAAGTCACCGCACCATGGCGTGATCCTCAAGGCTCGCGAGGAGGCCGCTGCGCCGGGGCAGGGCATGGAACATTTGACCTTGCGCAATGAGAAGGCCTCCCGCTTGATCTATCGCGGATAGATCAAACACCGCAAATCCCCTGTAGGAGCGAGCCTGCTCGCGATGGTGTGTCAGCAAAATAAGTGTCGACTGACACACCATCGCGAGCAGGCTCGCTCCCACAGGGGAATCAACGTTGATCTTTGGTCTGATTGCATTCACAGCCGGATGGGTTAGTGTGGTTCTTACCTTCCAAAACAATAAAAACAGGCTTTCCAATGAGCCAGAGTCTCAGCCAGCTGCGTAAATTCGTTTCGCCTGAAATCATCTTCGGTGCCGGTTGCCGGCACAACGTCGGCAACTATGCCAAGACCTTTGGCGCGCGCAAGGTCCTGGTGGTCAGCGATCCCGGCGTCATTGCCGCCGGTTGGGTTGCCGATGTCGAGGCCAGCCTGCAGGCCCAGGGCATCGATTACTTTTTGTATAGCGACGTTTCGCCCAACCCGCGTGTCGAGGAAGTCATGCTCGGTGCCGAGTTGTACCGGGAAAACCATTGCGACGTGATCGTCGCCGTCGGTGGCGGCAGCCCGATGGATTGCGGCAAGGGCATCGGCATTGTCGTCGCTCACGGGCGCAGCATCCTCGAGTTCGAAGGAGTGGACACCATCAGCGTGCCCAGCCCGCCACTGATCCTGATCCCGACCACCGCCGGCACCTCGGCGGACGTCTCGCAATTCGTGATCATCTCCAACCAGCAAGAACGCATGAAATTCTCCATCGTCAGTAAAGCGGTGGTGCCGGACGTGTCGCTGATCGACCCGGAAACCACCCTGAGCATGGACCCGTTCCTGTCGGCCTGTACCGGCATCGACGCGTTGGTGCATGCCATCGAAGCCTTCGTTTCTACGGGGCACGGGCCACTGACCGACCCCCACGCGCTGGAAGCCATGCGCCTGATCAACGGCAACCTGGTGCAGATGATCGCCAACCCGACGGACATCGCCCTGCGCGAGAAAATCATGCTCGGCAGCATGCAGGCCGGGCTTGCGTTTTCCAATGCGATCCTCGGCGCAGTGCACGCCATGTCTCACAGCCTCGGTGGCTTCCTCGATTTGCCCCATGGCCTGTGCAACGCGGTGTTGGTGGAGCACGTGGTGGCCTTCAATTACAGCTCTGCGCCGGAACGCTTCAAGGTGATTGCCGAGACGTTCGGCATCGATTGCCGTGGCCTCAATCACCGGCAGATCTGCGGGCGGCTGGTTGAACATCTGATCGCGTTGAAACACGCCATCGGCTTTCACGAAACCCTCGGCTTGCACGGCGTCAGCACGGCGGACATTCCATTCCTGTCGCAACATGCCATGCACGACCCGTGCATCCTGACCAACCCGCGTGAATCCAGTCAGCGTGATGTCGAGGTCGTCTATGGCGAAGCCCTCTGACGAGCAACAGGCGGCGCTGGCCGGCTTGCTCGGATTGGGCAGCCATTCGGCGCGCAAGAGCCATTACCCGGAACTGGCCGCCCGCCTGGAAGACCTGGAAACCGAGCGCAATCGCTACAAGTGGTTGTTCGAGCACGCGGTCTACGGGATTTTCCAGGCCAGCCTCGACGGCGGCATGCGTGCCGCCAACACGGCGCTGGCACGCATGCTCGGCTATCAGGACCCGCAAGACGTGATGTTTTCCAAGGCCGACCTGGCCAGCCAGCTGTTCGTCGGCGGTGAGCAGGAGCTGGAAAACATCGGCGAGATCCTTCGGCATCAAGGCAGCCTTCACGGCTACGAAACCCAGTTGCGCCGCCAGGACGGCAGCAGCGTCGATGTGCTGATGAACCTGTTGCTCAGGCCCGATAAGGAACAGCTGGTGGAAGGTTTTGTCGCTGACATCACCGAACGCAAACAGGCCCAGCAACGGTTGCAACAGCTCAATGACGAACTGGAACAACGCGTCACCGCGCGCACCGACGAATTGCTTGAAGCCAACCGCAACCTGCAGCAACAGATCACCCAGCGCAAACAGATCGCCGAGGCCTTGCGCGATGCCCGTGATGCCGCCGAGGCCGCCAATCGCAGCAAGGACAAATACCTCGCCGCCGCCAGTCATGACCTGCTGCAACCGCTCAACGCCGCGCGTTTGCTGATTTCGACCTTGCGTGAGCGCAAACTGCCGGACGTCGAGCAGGTGCTGGTCGAACGCACGCATCAGGCCCTGGAAGGGGCGGAAGATTTACTCACTGATTTGCTGGACATCTCCCGGCTCGATCAAGCGGCGGTCAAACCGGATGTCGCGTTGTACCGCCTCGATGAATTGCTCGGGCCGCTGGTGTCGGAATTCCAGTCAGTGGCCGATGCGGCCGGGCTGCGCTTGCGCGTGCACATGGGCGATTACGCCATTCGCACCGACCTGCGCCTGATGACGCGCATCCTGCGCAACTTCCTCAGCAACGCCTGTCGCTATACCGACGAGGGCAGCATCCTGCTCGGCGCCCGGCGTCGCGGTGACAGGCTGCGTCTGGAAGTCTGGGACACCGGGCGCGGGATCCCGGCGGATCGCCTCGACTCGATCTTCCTTGAGTTCAATCAACTGGACGTCGGCCGTGCCGCCGACCGCAAAGGTGTGGGGCTGGGGTTGGCGATCGTCGAGCGCATCGCCAAGATTCTCGACTACCGGGTCCAGGTGCATTCGCTGCCGGGACGCGGCTCGATGTTCAGCATTGAGGTGCCGATTTCCCGTGAGGTTCCGTTACCCATCAGCCTCGCGGCGCCCCAGCCGGGTACCGGCAATCCGCTGCCGGGCCGGCGTTTGCTGGTGCTGGACAATGAGGTCAGCATTCTGCAAAGCATGAGCGCGCTGCTCGGGCAATGGGGCTGCGAAGTGGTCATCGCCACCGACGAAGCCTCGGCGCTGGCCGCGTTGCAGGGCCACGCGCCGGAGCTGATTCTGGCGGACTACCACCTTGATCATGGGGTGGTGGGGTGCGAGGTGGTCCGGCATTTGCGCGAGCATTTCAGCCAGACGATTCCGGCGGTGATCATCACTGCCGACCGCACCGATCAGTGCCGCCGCTCCTTGCAGCGATTGGATGCGCCGTTGCTGAACAAACCGGTGAAACCCGGCAAGTTGCGTGCGGTGCTGAGTCAGCTGTTGGGGTAGGCGCGGTATTGCAGGCTGAAACCCAGCTCGGCGGATTGACCTTGTTCGAGCAACACCAGCCCCGGCCGACCGGGCAAGTGGTGCGCATTGACTGGATGGCTCACCGGTTCGATGCAGAAAAACCCCAGGTCCACCGGGCAGTAGAGCAGGTAGTAATCGCTGCCGCTGGCCTGGCATTCCAGTTCATAACCGAGGTCGGGTTGCTGGATCAGGCAATGGCCATCCCATTGGCAGAAACCGTTGTCGACCAGCGTGTCGGGCAGGGCCTTGAGCTGGCGAAAATCCCACTCGGCAGGCAAAGGACCGAGTCGAGTCGGCAGTTTCGAGGCGTCGCACCACCACACCTGCTCAGCCTTGGCCTGTAACCGAGTGCCGGCGGTACGCGGCAAGTACGGATGCAGCCCCAAACCATGCCACGCGGCGCGTTCAGCCAGATGCGTGACGTGCAACTCAATGCTCAGTTTGCCCTGGCTCAAATGAAAACGCTGCCGGGCGCGATAGGCGAACGGCCTGGTGCTGTCGAGTTGCAGGACGACTTCATCACGCGCCTGCGAAACCACCTGCCACGGTTGTTGCCAGGCGCTGCCGTGAATCGGCAGGGGATCGGTGAGGCTGTTGGGCTCGAGCGCGAGCCAGCCGTCCGGGCGATCGAAACCACCGTCGGAAATGCGGTTGGACCATGGCACCAGCGGAAAACAGCCGAGTTTGCCCGGCAGACCGGTGTTCAGCGCGTGCGCGTCACTGTGGCGCAACAGCGGCTGACCCGAACTGTTCACGGTCCAGTTGACGATGCTGCCACCGGTTTCGGGGGCGAGGGTAAGGTGGGTGAATTCGTCTTCGAGTTCGAGCAGTGTTGGCGTCATGGTGACCTGCGAAATCAATGAATGCTTGGACTATCCGTAGGAGCCAGGCTTGCCGGCGAAGGCGTCCTTGAGATCGCCTTCGCCGGCAAGCCTGGCTCCTACAGGTACAGCGTTGTCTGGCGAATTCGATCAGTGGCTGAAAAGGGGTTCCGGCAAACCTTTAACGCCCGGATCAAGGGCGAACACACCGCCCGCCAGTGACTGTTCGTCATGGTCGTCGCCGGGGCGGATCGAGGTCACGAACAGGGTGTCCAGTCGACTGCCGCCGAAGGCGCACATGGTCGGCTTTTTCACCGGTACGGTGAGGGAGCGGTCCAGGCGTCCGTCGGGGGTGAAACGGTGAATCAGCCCGGCATCGTTGGCGCAAATCCAATAGCAGCCGTCGGCATCCACGGCAGCGCCATCGGGGCGACCGCAGAAGTGATTCATGTCGACGAACAGCCGACGGTTTGTCGGCGTGCCGCTGTCGATGTCGTAATCGAAGGCCCAGATTTGCTGGGCCGAGGGATGCGAGTCAGACAGGTACATCGTGCGCCCGTCCGGGCTGAAGCCCAGGCCGTTGGGGACGATGAATCCTGAAAGTAGCGCGTTGAGCGGCCCGCGCTGGCCGTCGGCGTAGCGATACAGCGCACCGTCGGCCGCGCTGGCGCCCATGTTCAACACCATGCTGCCGGCCCAAAAACGCCCCTGACGGTCGCAGCGACCATCGTTGAGACGCATGTCGGTGCGCGGGTGATCGACGTGGGCCAGCAACTCACTGTCGAGGCTGCCGTCATTGTGCGGCTGGAGGCGGAAGAATCCGCTTTCCATCCCGGCGACCCAACTGCCATCGCGGTGACGCGCGATGCAGGCGAGCATCTCCGGCGCCGTCCAGGCCTCGACATGCCCGGTTTCGGCGCTCCAGCGTTGCAGGCCCCCGGCGGGAATATCGACCCAGTACAGGGCGTTTTCTTCCGGGACCCAGACCGGGCTTTCACCGACCGTGTTGCGGGCATCGACAATCAATTCGGCTTGCATGGCAACTCATTCCCTGGGTTTTTGTTGTGGGGATCAAGTGAACAGCGCTGACTCAATCGCCGAACGGACCGGACGCGACAAACGCGCCACCCTGGTAAACCATCGCCGGGTCATCAGCGGCCGGCATCGGCTGGGCGTCGATTTTTGCACGGAACACTTCAGAGGTGTCCTGCGGTACATAACCCAGCGCGGTGGCGTAGCGGTTGTCCCACCAGAGATTTTTGTTGTCGGAAGCGCCATAGACCACGGTGTGGCCAACGTTCGGCGCGTACAGGGAGCGTTCGATCAATTGGGTCAGGTCGCCGAAGCTCAGCCAGGTGCTCATCATTCGACGGTTTAGCGGCTCCGGGAACGACGAGCCGATACGGATGCTGACGGTCTCGATGCCGTAGCGATCGAAGTAGAAGCTGGCCGTGTCTTCGCCGTAGGACTTGGACAAACCGTAGTAGCTGTCCGGGCGGCGAGGGGATCGGCCGTCAATCACTTCATCCTGTTTGTAGAAACCGATGACGTGGTTGGAACTGGCGAAAATCACCCGCTTGACGCCATGACGGCGCGCCGCTTCGTAGATGTGGAACACGCCGCAGATGTTGGCGCCGAGGATGTCTTCGAACGAATGCTCTGTCGACACACCGCCGAAGTGCAGGATCGCATCCACGCCTTCGACCAGGTGATGCACGGCTTGCTTGTCCGCGAGGTCGCAAGTCACGACTTCTTCGCGGTCATCAATGGCGGGGGCGATGTCGGCGATGTCCGACAGGCGAATGACTTTGGCGTAAGGGCGCAGGCGTTCGCGCAGCACTTTACCGAGGCCACCGGCGGCACCGGTCAGCAGCAGGCGATTGAAAGGGGCTTGGGAAGTGGTGGTCATGGAAGTTCCTGGGCGCGAAATTATTGTTGTTGAGTTCGTTGTAGGTTGTCGTACGACTGTGCCGAAGTATCGTTAGGGTTTCCGGGTCTTGTCAACGCAACTTTGGTCAAAAAAGACGGAGGGTTACCTGGCAAGAACGCTATCCCCTGTAGGAGCGAAGCTTGCTCGCGAAGGACTTCAGGGCAACGCGTTTATCCAGAAAACATGCGTTATCGTTGACGTCTTTCGCGAGCAAGCTTCGCTCCTACAGGTCAGTAGCGCGTATTACAACAACGAAATCGGATAGTTGATGATAATGCGGTTTTCATCGAACTCGTTGTTGCTGAAGTCTTTGCGAATGCTCGCGTTGCGCCATTTTACGTTGAGGTTCTTCAGCACGCCGCTCTGTATGGTGTAGGCCAGTTCCGATTCGCGGCCCCATTCCTTGCCGTCGGTGATAGCGCCGGTGTGCACGTTATCGCCGCTGATGTAGCGGTTCATCATCGTCAGGCCGGGAATGCCCAGGGCGACGAAGTTGTAGTCATGACGCAGTTGCCAGGATTTTTCCCTGGCGTTGTCGTAGCTGGAGTTGTAGCTGTCGTTGGCCAGGGTGCCGCCGCTGGTGCCGTTGACGCGCATCCAGGCATTGTCACCGGTGAGCTTTTGGAGGCCGACGTAAAAGGTGTTGCCGCCGTATTTGGCAGACAACATGGCGAACGTGGTTTTGTTGTCCAGATCACCGGCCAGGGCACTGCCATCTTCCTTGCCGTTGAAGAAACCGAGGTTGGCGCCGAGGGTCCAGTCGCCGATGGGTTGGCTGTGGCTCAGGTTGAAATACTGCTGCTGATAAATGTCGCTGAGTTCCGCGTACCAGACGCCGACCTGCGTGCGCTTCTCGTTGAACAGGTATTCACCACCACCAAAGTTGAAACGGTCCGAGGTGAACGCCGCTTTGCCGTTCATGGACATATCTTCCATGCTCGCATCGTTGCGCGGGCTGTTCTGGCGGAACTGGCCGCCGTAGAGCGTCAGGCCGCTGATTTCGGTAGAGGTCACCTGGCCACCGCGGAAGGTTTGCGGCAGGGAGCGGCCGTCATCCGAGCGCAGGATTGGCAGTATCGGCATCCATTCGCCGACCTTCAATTCGGTTTTCGAGATTTTGCCTTTGAGCGCCACCCCCATCCGGCCGAAGTTGTCGGCAGGGCGGCCGTCATCGTGGATCGGCAGCAGTTGCGTACCGCCGGTGCCTTTGCCGCCATCGAGCTTCTGCGAGTACAGGCCCAGCACATCCACACCAAAACCGACCGGGCCTGGGGTGAATCCTGACTTGGCGTCGAGGATGAAGTTTTGCGTCCACTCTTCGGCCTTGCCTTGTGGGTAGGTCGGGTTGGTGAAGTTGCGGTTGATGTAGAAGTTGCGCAGGTTCAGCGTGGCCTTGGCGTCATCGACGAAACCTTCGGCGTGGCCGATCACAGGCATGGCGAGTACGGCCAGGCTGCTGCAACTGATCAGGCTCAGGGTATGCCGGCGTGCGAAGACAGGGCGAGAAGTGCGGATGGAGGAATTGCGGGCGAGTTTGCTCACTGTGACGTTCCCTGGGTATTTGTTGTTTTTATTTTTGTCATACGTCGTCGTACAACATCGAGGCGATTATTTGCGAGTGTTTCAGGGTATGTCAATCAGAAGTTATACGATGACTCGAATGGCCCCACACGATCCCTGTAGGAGCCGGCTTGCCGGCGATGGCGATCTCAAGTACGCCATCGCCGGCAAGCCGGCTCCTACAGGAGGCGTGTTTTATCCGGTAATCATCGGGGGCATGGTGCCCAGGAGGGAGACTGCCGCCACCGCGCCAATGCCCAGCAGCCACTCCATAATCACGCTGGTTTTGAGCGTCGCCATGCGCTGCTCGCAATCCTTGATCCGCTGCCGATTGAACAGCGCCAACCCGAGCATCGCACTCACCAGCAGCACCTTGATCAACAGAATCAACGCAAACCCGGACAGCAACGGGGTCGGCCAGAACTGCCCGGTCAACACCCGCACATTGATCAGCCCGGTGATCACCAGTCCCGCCACCAGCGCATAACCGACACCGCTGAAGCGTTGCAGTATTTCGCGGACAGCATGGCCAGCCGGTTGCCGCAGGATCATCACCAGCAGCAACAACCCACCGAGCCAGGCCCCGACGCAGGTCAGGTGAATGATTTGATTGAGGATCAGCAACTGGCCGCTGAGGCCATCGAGCATCGCGCCGTGACCGACCGGCGCCAACGTCGCCAGCAGCAGGCCGCCGAGGACCAGGCGCAAGGGCAGGCTGGTGTGAAGCGGCGTCAGCAGCACAACCATAAGCAAGCCATTGAGCAGCAGATGCCAGCGCCAGACCTGGCCGAAAAACGTATTGCCCAGCACCAGGCGCAAGGTCGACGGATCGAACGCCGCCTCCCACGCACCGGCCATGCTGACGGTGATCAGCAGCAGCCAGGCGATGCCGCTGACCAATGCGACCGAGGCAAGCCAGCGGCTGACTCGCGCCAGCGTTTTGTCCAGCAACGCCTCATGACCCAACAGCAGCGGCCTGAATACCCAGACCCCGAACAGCATCAGCACCACGGTGAAATGCAGGAAGCGGCACAGCACCATCGCGCTCGTCATGAATTACTGGCCAACCTTGAAGCTATAGGCGCCTTCGCTTTTGTGGGTATCGACCGACACCGCATGCCATTCGACTTTGTAGGCGCCCGCCGCCAGTGGCGCAGCCGGGGTCACGACCAGGGTCTTTTTATCGCTGCCTTCGGTGGCCAGGCTTTTTACCTCAACGTTGGCGCCGTCCTTGCTGATCGTGACTTTGGTGAATGCCGCTTCGACACCTTCGGAGAACACCAGGCGCAATTCCGACGGTGCACTCACGGTGCTGTCGGCAGCCGGCGTCTGGCTTTTCAGATGAGCATGGGCAAACACCGACGAAGCGGCGAGCAGCGAGCCGAGCAGGGCGGCGGCGGTCAGGGTTTTCTTGAAAAGCATCGTGGATACCTCAGAGGCAGGTTCGAAGAAGGGCGACAGTTTAACTGCGAGCGCGAGCGGGTGGGTGTACGAAGTTTCGTTTTCCGCTGTCGCCGCGATGTAGGGCGGATGCTAGTCTTGAGCAACGCTGTTGTCAGGGAGCCCTCATGGGCAATCACAAGATCGAGATTCGCCGCAGTAACGTCGAAAAAATTCTGCTCGGGGCCGAAAAGGTCTTTGCCGAAAAAGGTTTCGGCGGCACCGCCATGGCCGACATCGCCGCTGAAGTGCAACTGCCGCGCTCCAATCTGCATTACTACTTCAGCACCAAGACCGAGCTCTACAGTGCCGTGCTGTTCGATTTACTTGAAGTGTGGAAGCAGGATGCGCTGTGCTTCGAGATGTTCGATGACCCGCGCGTGGTGCTCAGCAGCTACATCCGCGCCAAGATGAACCACTCGCGCAGCCGGCCTTACGGTTCGAAAGTCTGGGCCAACGAAATCATCCACGGCGCGCCGACGCTGGGTGAGAAACTCGACGCCAGCCTGTACGACTGGGCCAAGATGAAAGAAGCGAAAATTCGCCAGTGGGTGGACGACAAACGCATCCTGCCGGTGGAGCCTTCCAGCCTGCTGTACATGATCTGGGCGTCGACTCAGCATTACGCCGACTTTGATCACCAGGTGAATATTCTGAACGATCACCAGCCGCTGTCGGATATGCAGTTCGAGCGGGCGGTGCAGACGGTGACGAGTGTGATTTTGCGGGGGATCGGGTTGGAGCCCTGATATCTCGGGTGTTGCTGACGGCCTCTTCGCGGGCAAGCCTCGCTCCTACAGGATGCGCAAATCCTGTAGGAGCGAGGCTTGCCCGCGAAGGCGTCAGATCAGGCGCAGCAGATTTCAGACGGCTACATGGTAGGGATTCCTCGGATCATGATTCCAATCCAGAAACGGCTTGCCGTTCTCCATCGGCACCATCTCGATGCAGTCCTGCACCGGGCAAGTGATCTGGCACAAATTGCAACCCACACACTCGTCATCGATCACTTCATATTTGTGCGTCCCATCCGCCTGCCTGAGGCTGGCCACCGCCTGGTGCGAGGTGTCTTCGCAAGCGATATGGCAGCGACCGCAACCGATACACGCCTCCTGGTCAATCTTCGCGATCACCTGATAGTTGATGTCCAGGTACTTCCAGTCCGTAGTATTGCCCACCGCGCGACCGGAAAATTCCGACACGCTGGCGTAACCCTGACTGTCCATCCAGCGTGACAAACCGTCCTTCATGTCCTCGACAATCCGGAAACCATGCAGCATCGCCGCCGTGCACACCTGCACCGAGCCGCTGCCCAGCGCGATGAATTCCGCCGCGTCGCGCCAGTTGCCGATGCCGCCAATACCGGAGATCGGCAAGCCTTTAGTCTGCGGGTCGCGTGCAATTTCGGCGACCATGTTCAACGCAATCGGCTTCACCGCCGAGCCGCAATAACCGCCGTGAGTGCTTTGGCTGCCGACGATGGGATTGGCGACCATGCGTTCCAGGTTAACGCTGGTGATCGAGTTGATCGTGTTGATCAGCGACACCGCATCGGCACCGCCGCGATGGGCCGCGCGGGCGGCGACGCGGATGTCGGTGATGTTCGGCGTGAGCTTGACGATTACCGGCAGCGAGCAATACGTCTTGCACCAGCGGGTGACCTGCTCGACATACTCCGGCACCTGACCGACCGCCGCGCCCATGCCCCGTTCCGGCATGCCGTGAGGGCAGCCGAAGTTCAGCTCGATGCCGTCGGCGCCGGTGGCTTCCACCAACGGCAGGATGTGTTTCCAGGATTCTTCGACGCAGGGCACCATCAGCGACACGATCAATGCGCGGTCCGGCCAATCCTTTTTCACCTGGGTGATTTCCCGCAGGTTGATCTCCAGCGAGCGGTCGGTGATCAGCTCGATGTTATTGAAGCCCAGCACTTCACGGTTGGCGCCGAAATGCGCCGAGTAGCGCGACGACACGTTGACCGCCGCTGGGTCTTCACCCAGGGTTTTCCAGACCACGCCACCCCAGCCGGCCTCAAAGGCGCGGACCACGTTGTAAGCCTTGTCAGTCGGCGGCGCAGAGGCCAGCCAGAACGGGTTGGGGGATTTGATGCCGGCGAAGACAATCGAAAGATCGGCCATTTACGCAGCCTCCACGTTAAGCATCAATTGAGCGTTGATTGCCTCGGCAGCCAGCTTGCCGTGTTGCACGGCTTGCACGGTGAGGTCCTGATCGAGGCTGGTGCAGTCGCCGCCGGCATACACGCCGGGGATGCTGGTGCGCAGCTGTTCATCGACGGCAATCCGATCGCCCTGACGCTTGAGTTCACGGGCCAGCGGGTCGCTGAGGGCGCTTGAGTCAAAGGCCTGGCCGATGGCTTTGAAGATCGCATCGGCGACCAGTTCGAAGGTTTCGCCGGTGGTTTGCAGGCGACCTGCCACCAACTGCGTGCGGGCGAAGCGCATGCCGCGCACCTGGCCTTGAGCATCGAGCAACACTTCTTCGGGTTGCGCCCACGTCAGCAAACGCACCTGATTGGCTTTGGCGATGTCTTGTTCGTGATGGGTGGCGCCCATGTCCTCGACACCGCGGCGATACACCAGATTCACGTCATGCGCGCCGAGGCGGGCCATTTGCACGGCCATGTCGATGGCGGTGTTTCCTGCGCCGAGGACGATGCAGTGATCGGCCAAAGGCAGTTGTGTCAGGTCATCGGCCTGGCGTAACTCGCGGATGTATTCGGTGGCGGCGAGCAGGCCGGGGGCGTCCTCGTGATTCAGTCCAAGCTGTTTGCTGGCATTGAGACCGAGGCCGAGAAACACCGCGTCGAATTGCTGATGCAGGTCGCTCAAGGTCAGGTTTTCACCGAGTTTCTGCCCGTGACGGATTTCGATGCCACCGATCTGCAACAGGAAATCCAGCTCCTTCTGTGCGTAATCGTCCACCAATTTGTACTTGGCGATTCCGTACTCGTTGAGGCCACCAGCCTTTTCCCGTGCTTCGAAAATCACCACGTCATGCCCGTGCATGGCGCTGCGATGAGCGCAGGACAAACCGGCCGGACCGGCCCCTACCACCGCGATGCGTTTGCCGGTTGCAGCGGCGCGCGGGAAGGGGTGTTCGCTAAAGTGCGCGTTGTCCACGGCGTAACGTTGCAAGAGGCCGATCAAGACGGGCGCGCATTCATGGTCGTTGTTGCGCACACACGCTTGCTGGCAGAGGACTTCGGTCGGACAGACCCGGGCGCAACTGCCGCCGAGAATGTTCGCCGAGAGGATTTTCTGCGCTGCGCCTTGCACGTTGTCCTGATGGATATTGCGGATGAACGAGGGAATGTCGATGTCGCTCGGACAGGCGTTCACGCACGGCGCGTCGTAGCAATACAGGCAGCGCGAGGCTTCCAGGTGCGCCTGGCGATCGTTGAGCGGCGGCGCCAGATCGGTGAAGTGGCCAGCGAGGACGGCCGCATTCTCAACGGGATGCGGGAGGTGGGTCAGGGTCTTGATCACGGTGTTGGCCTCACGGTTATTTGAGGTAACTGCCTCTGATGGGCATTGGTTTTTTGTCGCCTGGGCCGACGCCATCGCCAGCAAGCTGGCTCCTACAGTTGAAATGCATTCCCCTGTATGAGCTGGCTTGCCAGCGATAGGCCGAAAGCCGCTCTCAGCGTTTCACAGCAACCGGCTGATTCAACTCCGCCCGCTTGCTCAGCAAATCAAACACCGCCGGATACGCCGGCCGTTCGACATAGCGCCCGGCTCCACGCTCGGCGCGCAAATCACCGTCCGCCCAGACCACCCGGCCCTGGCTGATCGTATGGCTCGGCACACCGCGTACGGTCTTGCCTTCGAAGATGTTGAAGTCGACCTGTTGGTGATGCGTCTTCGCCGAAATCGTGCGCGTGCCCTCGGGATCCCACAGCACCAGATCCGCATCGGCACCCACGCGAATCGCACCTTTACGCGGGTAGAGGTTGAAGATCTTCGCGGTGTTGGTGGAGGTGAGCGCCACAAAGTGCTGCATCGAAAAACGCCCGGTGTTCACCCCTTCATCCCACAGCACGGCCATGCGGTCTTCGATACCGGCGGTGCCATTCGGGATTTTGCTGAAGTCGTCACGTCCCGCAGCTTTTTGCTCGGCGCAGAAACAGCAGTGGTCGGTGGCGGTGGTGTGCAGGTTGCCGGACTGCAAGCCATGCCAAAGCGCTTCCTGATGGCCGCGAGGACGGAAGGGCGGGCTCATCACATAACCGGCGGCGGTCTGCCAGTCCGGATGCTGGTAGACGCTGTCATCCAGCAGCAAATGCCCGGCCAGCACTTCACCGTAGACTGGCTGGCCCTTGCTGCGGGCGTAGGTGATTTCGTCGAGGGCCTCCTTGGTCGACACGTGAACCAGGTACAGCGGCGTGCCCAGGGTTTCGGCGATACGAATCGCCCGGCTCGCCGCTTCACCTTCGACCTGCGAAGGGCGCGACAGCGGATGCGCTTCAGGGCCGGTAATGCCTTGGGCCATCAACTTGCGTTGCAAGTGATAAACCAGTTCGCCGTTTTCCGCATGCACGGTCGGCACGGCGCCCAATTCCAGGCAGCGCTCGAAACTCGCCACGAGGGTGTCATCGGCCGCCATGATCGCGTTCTTGTAGGCCATGAAATGCTTGAAGCTGTTGACCCCGTGATGGCTGACCAGCTCGGCCATTTCTTCACGGACCTGCTCGCTCCACCAGGTGATCGCCACGTGGAAGCCATAGTCCGACGCTGATTTTTCCGCCCAGCCGCGCCACTGATGAAATGCTTCCATCAACGACTGCTGCGGGTTGGGAATCACGAAGTCGATGATCGACGTGGTGCCACCGGCAAGTCCCGCCGCCGTGCCACTGAAAAAGTCTTCGCTGGCCACGGTGCCCATGAAGGGCAGTTGCATGTGCGTGTGCGGGTCGATGCCGCCGGGCATCAGGTATTGGCCGCTGCCGTCGAGCACTTCGGCGCCCGCCGGAACATCAAGATTGTCACCGATGGCTTTGATCACGCCGTCGGCGCAATAGACGTCGGCGCGATAACTTTCATCATGGGTAATAACGGTGGCGCCACGGATCAACAGAGACATTCCGAGTTCCTCGCAGGCAATGACTGACTGGTGTCAGTTCTAACTGTTTTATATGCAGCTGGCGTCAACGGTCGTATTCCTGTCAACGCTGTCAGGATTAGAAGCTAGTATGAGTTCAAGGATTGAGCAAGAATATTTTTCATAAGCATATAACCGTTTTAAGTTATTGATAAATAATAACTAAAACGATTAATCACCAAAATGGTGAGGCCTCTCACCATTTTGACGCACTTGACAGGTTCCAAAAATAGACGAGATTTCTTATGTGAAATCAGCCGCTTGAGAATGGTCTATGGTTGATGCGCAACTTTGAAAAAAAGATCGACGCACCAGATTGAGTCCTGACGGTTCGGACAACTTGCCTGGCCTTTAGCCTGAGAGAACAGACACGTCGCCGAGTACTCACTGGAGATAGATATAAAACTGATCAACATCAGTTAGTTGCAAAGTTTTTATGGAACTGCCCGATGCGCATTCGGAGTGCCCGGCACGTTTATTGATGCCGCCAGCCCCCGATGAGCAAAAAATAATTCAAAGAACAGTGGAGCGGCCATGCAACAGATCAGATCGCAAGTGACCGAACGCGACGGCTTGTTCGAGCTCGAAGCCGGCAGCGATGTCCTCGACAGTCCCCGATACAACCACGACATGGCACCGACCAAGGTGCGCGAACGAACCTGGAACAAATGGCACATCACCGCGCTATGGGTCGGCATGGCGATCTGCGTGCCGACCTACACCCTCGGCGGTGTGCTGACCGCCTATTTCGGCCTGACGGTGGGCGAGGCGCTGGTGGCGATTCTGCTCGCCAACATCATCGTGTTGATCCCGCTGACCCTGAATGCGTTTCCCGGCACTAAGTACGGCATTCCGTTTCCGGTGTTGTTGCGTTCGTCCTTCGGCATCCTCGGTTCCAATATTCCCTGCCTGATCCGTGCGCTGGTGGCGTGTGGCTGGTTCGGCATCCAGACGATGTTTGGCGGGCTGGCGATTCACCTGTTTCTGGGCTCGGTGTTCGAGGGCTGGAAATCCCTCGGAGGTACCGGTGAAGTCATCGGTTTCATGGTCTTCTGGGCGCTGAACCTGTGGGTGGTGATTCGCGGCGCCGACTCGATCAAATGGCTTGAAACGCTGTCCGCGCCGCTGCTGGTGCTGGTGGGTGTCGGTCTGCTGGTGTGGGCGATGCCGAACGTGTCGATGACCGAGTTGCTGGCGATCCCGGCCAAGCGTCCGGAAGGCGCCAGTGTGGTCAGCTATTTCGCCGCCGGGCTGACCGCGATGGTCGGGTTCTGGGCGACGTTGTCGCTGAATATTCCCGACTTCAGCCGCTATGCGAAGAGCCAGAAAGACCAGATTGTCGGGCAGATCATCGGCTTGCCGCTGACCATGTTCCTGTTCGCCTCGCTGGGCGTGGTGATGACCGCCGCGTCGGTGAAACTGGTGGGCGTGACCGTCTCCGATCCCGTGACGTTGATCGGCCATATCCAGAGCCCGGTCTGGGTCGCGCTGGCCATGGCGTTGATCATCATCGCCACGTTGTCCACCAACACCGCGGCCAACATCGTGTCGCCGACCAACGACTTCCAGAACATCGCGCCGAAGGTGATCAACCGCACCAAAGCGGTGTTGCTGACCGGGCTGGTGGGGTTGTTGCTGATGGGCCATGAGTTGCTGAAGAAGCTTGGGCTGATTGTCTCGGACCTGAGCCTGGAAACGGTCTATTCGAACTGGCTGCTGGGTTATTCGAGCCTGCTCGGGCCCATCGCCGGGATCATGGTGGTGGATTATTTCCTGATCAAGAAACAGCAACTGGACCTGGCCGGGTTGTATCGCGATGACGTGTACCCGGCGTGGAACTGGTATGGATTTATCGCGTTCGGCGTGCCGGTGGTGCTGACGTTGCTGTCGTTGGGCAGCGATGCGTTCAGCTGGTTTTACAGTTATGGCTGGTTCACTGGCTCGGCGCTGGGCGGGTTGATTTATTACGGGTTGTGCTCGATGCGGCCCAGCCCGTCTATCGCGAAATCTACGGTGTAGCGGAGGGCCTTATCGCCGGCAAGCCGGCTCCTACATTTGAAATGCGTCCCCCTGTAGGAGCCGGCTTGCCGGCGATGGCGGCCTCAAATACACCAAAGAACTGCCTGAAGAAACCTATAACAACAGCCTGAGGAGATCACCATGAACGCGGCCACAGACGTTCTGCAATCCACCCATCAGCACATCAACCGCGACCGCCTGTGGCAGTCGCTCATGGACCTGGCCAAACTCGGCGCCACGGTCAAGGGCGGCGTGTGTCGCCTGGCCCTGACCGACCTCGATCGCCAGGCCCGGGACATTTTCGTCAGGTGGTGCGAGGAGGCTGGGTGCACCGTCAGCATCGACGCCGTCGGCAACATCTTCGCCCGCCGCCCCGGCCGCAACCCGAACCTGCCGCCAGTGATGACCGGCAGCCACATCGATACCCAACCCACCGGCGGCAAGTTCGATGGCTGCTTCGGCGTACTGGCCGGGGTCGAAGTGCTGCGCACCCTCAACGACCTGGGCGTGGAAACCGAAGCACCGTTGGAAGTGGTGGTCTGGACCAACGAAGAAGGCTCGCGTTTCGCCCCGTGCATGATGGGCTCTGGCGTGTTTGCGGAAAAATTCACCCTTGAAGAAACCCTGGCCAAGGTCGACGCCGAAGGCATTACCGTCGGTGAAGCGCTGAACGCAATCGGCTATGCCGGGCCACGAAAAGTCAGCGGTCACGCGGTTGGCGCGTATTTCGAAGCCCACATCGAGCAAGGCCCGATCCTTGAGGACGAACACAAAACCATCGGTGTGGTGATGGGCGCCCTCGGGCAGAAATGGTTCGACCTGAAACTGCGCGGCGTCGAAGCCCATGCCGGCCCGACCCCGATGCACCTGCGCAAGGATGCACTGGTCGGCGCCGCCGTGATCGTCGGTGCGGTCAACCGCGCCGCCCTCGGCCATCAACCCCACGCGTGTGGCACCGTCGGTTGCCTGCAAGCCTATCCCGGCTCACGCAACGTCATCCCCGGTGAAGTGCGCATGACCCTGGATTTCCGTCACCTGGAACCGGCGAGGCTGGACTCGATGATCGCTGAAGTCCGCGAGGTGATCGAAACCACCTGCGAAGAACACGGCCTGACCTACGAACTGACCCCCACCGCCGATTTCCCGCCGCTGTACTTCGACAAGGGTTGCGTCGAAGCGGTACGCGGTGCCGCGCAAGGTCTCGGCTTGTCGCACATGGACATCGTCAGCGGAGCAGGGCACGACGCAATCTTCCTCGCGGAGCTCGGCCCGGCCGGGATGATCTTCGTCCCGTGCGAAGGCGGCATCAGCCACAACGAAATCGAAAACGCCGCACCGGATGACCTGGCGGCCGGGTGTGCGGTGTTGTTGCGGGCGATGCTGGCGGCTTCGGCGGCGATTGCAGGGGGGCAGCTCTCGGCTTGAAAAGCAAAAGATCGCAGGCTGCGCCAGCTCCTACATTGGATTCGCATTCTCCTGTAGGAGCTGGCGAAGGCTGCGATTTTTTGATTTTGATCCATCAAATCCAGATGGCATCCCACAACGGATAATCACCCACTCGTTTCACCAGTCCGGCACGCAACGGATTCATAACGATGTAACGAGCGGCATCCTTAAGGTCCTCATCACGACGTAACGCACGATCGTAATACCCACGCTGCCACAGGCGACCTTGATCGCCACGTTTAAGATTAATCGAACGGCTGCTTCTGGATTTAATCCGGCACATTAACTCGGCCAACGTGCCGTGCCTCAATTCGATCAACCAGTGCAGATGATCCGGCATAACTACCCAAGCCATGGAAGTCACTATCGACGCGTCATCGGCACAACGCAGTTGATCAACCAAAAGCCGTCCAGACTGCCAGTCGGCAAATACCGGTTTTCGTTGATGAGCCACCGCAGTCAACAGATAAATACGGCCAGATTCTGAAAATCGGGCTTTGCGCAGGCGACATCCATTTGCAGCAACAGGCATTCCTTGCCCTCCTTTAACGAGTGGTAGATGAACGTTAGTCGTCAACGTGAATGGCATGGATGAAAGCATTTTCAGAATATTTCGAATGCGCCAAAAAAGATCGCAGCCTTAGGCAGCTCCTACATCTATCCCCTGTAGGAGCTGCCGAAGGCTGCGATCTTTTGATCTCCTTCTGCACGATCACTACCCCCTGAGGTCGTAATCTTCACGCGCCGCAAATTGTGGAGATCCAATGAGCCAGGACGTCCTGACCACCGAAACCAATCGCCGCCAGTTGCAGCAGATCATCGCCGGTTTGTCCGACGGGGTGATTCTGCTGGAGCTCGACCAGACCATTGTGTGGGCCAATGATGCTGCGCTGGCCATGCACGGCGTCAGCCGGATCAGCGAGTTGGGCGCGAACGCCAGGGAATATGCCCGGCGTTTCGCTTTGCGTTATCGCAATAACCACCCGGTGGCGGCCGACAATTATCCGATCAACCGGGTTGCCCGGGGCGAGACCTTCAGCGATGTGTTGGTGGAGGTGACGCCGACCGCCGACGAGGAGCGCACCTGGGTCCACAACGTGCGCAGCATGGTCCTGGCCGACAGTGCCGGGGAGCCGGAGTCGCTGGTGCTGATCATGGACGATGTCACCGAGTGGGCCAGCGCCGAGCAGCGTTTTGAAAAGACCTTCAACGCCAACCCGGCCCCGGCGGTGATCTGCCGCCTCAGCGATTTGCGCTACATCAAGGTCAACTCGGGTTTTCTGGAAATGACCGGGTATGCCCGCGATCAAGTCATCGGTGTTTCGACCTATGAGCTGGACGTCCTTGAAGGCGCCGAGAAGAAAGACCTGGCGATCGAGCGTTTGCGCGAACACACCACCATTCCCCAAATGCAGGCCGAGCTGAAGTTGGCTGATGGCAGCGGCAAACAGGTCATCGTCGCAGGCCAGCCGCTGGAGCTGAACGACGAAGACTGCATGCTGTTTTCTTTCGTCGACATGGAGCCACGGCACAAGGCTGAAGTTGCCCTGCGCCAGAGCGAGGAACGTTTCGCCAAGGCCTTTCGATTGACCCCGGTGCCCACCCTCGTGTGCGGCGTTGACGATCAGGTGGTGATCGATGTCAACGAAGCCTTCCTCGATACGCTTGCGTACCCCAGCGAAGACGTATTGGGCAAGACCCTCGCGCAAATCGATTTCATCCACGACCAAGGCGCCCGTACTCGGCTGTTTGCGGCGCTGGAGAAAACCGGTCGCCTGGATCGCATCGATGTGCGTATCCGTAAAAAAGACGCTCAACTGATCGATTGCGCGATTTGCGCCGACACCGTGAACATTCAGGACAACCCTTGTTATCTGCTTGTGTTGATGGACATTACCGAGCGCAAACGCACCGAGCTGGAGTTGGTGGCGGCCATCGAAGAAGTGATGCAAGACGCGTCCTGGTTCAGCCGCACGTTGATCGAAAAACTCGCCAACGTAAAAAGCGTCAATTCGCCGAAATTGCCCAGTGTGTCGTTTACCGACCTGACGGCTCGGGAGCGCGATGTGCTGGAGCTGATCTGCGAAGGCCTGGCCGACAAGGAAATCGCCGCGCGCTTGAAACTGGCGCCGAACACGGTACGCAATCACGTGGCAACGGTGTATTCCAAGCTTGATGTGCACAGTCGCAGCGAAGCGATTGTCTGGGCGCGAGAGCGTGGATTGTTCTCTGGCTCGGGGCGGTCCAGGGGGCAACGTTAAGGTGCAAATGCACTAGTTGAGGTAGTGCAAATTCATGTTTTGACAGGGTGTCACGGCTCTTAGGCTGAGAGTGTGCGAGCGGGGTCCGAGAAATATCCGCACGCGCCTTTTCAAGTCGCCTAAGGATCAGTCATGCCGCACAAGCGCATCCCCCTTGCAGTACCTTGCCACGAGGGTCAATCGCAATGATTCACCTGGCGCAACTGCGGCTGCAACTGGAACGCAGCTTTTCTCCCCTGGCCTGTGAGTGCACGATCACCGGCGATCATTCGTTGACGGTGAAGCTTTACCATCCGGTGTCGGGGCAGGTGGACCTGGTGGTCAGCGGGTTAAACGTGACAACCCTCAATACCCGCGAAGCGGTTGCAGCGCTCATTGAGGAGCTGCGCTACGAACTGGAAAGCAACACACTGCATCGACCCGATCCCGTGAGCTAATTCTTGTCGGTTTTGACTACTGACTGAAGGTGAAAACCCACAAAATCGGCTTTTCCATGATCGCCCCGTGAACTTTTTGGCAAGGTTTTGTTGTCACAAACTTGTCGATCACTTTCCGCGGGTCATCCTATGAAAAGTCTTGGGAAACGCGTTTTCACACCGTTTGCATTCTGTGTCGTCATTCTCGGTGGCTGTGCCAGTCCGCCGCCACCTCCACCTGCTGCACCACCTCCACCGCCTGTACGCACCTGTCAGACCATGGATAAAACTGATGTCATGGGTGACGTGAGGGCTGAAGGGGAGGTGACTCGGGTGACCACCACCACCCAGTGCGTCACGCAGTAAATACTTGTAGGAGCGAGCAGGCTCGCGATGGACGTGACGAATACGCGTATTTACTGGAAAACGCGGTGTTCTTCAGTCCATCGCGAGCAGGCTCGCTCCTACAAGGGGTGATCCTGAGCGAGCGGGGGTCAGCGCGGGATCAGGACAGGAAGCCACCATCCACGTTCAGCGAAACGCCGGTGGTGTAGCTCGATGCATCACTGGCCAGATAAAGCACCGCACCGGCCATTTCGCTTGGGTCCGCCACACGCTTGAGCGGAATCTGCTGCAGAGCGGTGTTCAAGATGGCCTCGTTCTTCACCAGCGCCGATGCAAACTTGGTGTCGGTCAGGCCCGGCAGCAGGGCGTTGCAGCGAATCCCGAACTGCGCACATTCCTTGGCAAACACCTTGGTCATGTTGATCACGGCTGCCTTGGTCACCGAGTAGATGCCCTGGAAAATCCCCGGCGAGATGCCGTTGATCGATGCCACGTTGATGATGCTGCCACCACCGTTGTCGCGCATCAGTTTGCCCGCTTCCACGGACATGAAGAAGTAGCCGCGGATGTTGACGTCGACGGTTTTCTGGAAGGCGCTGAGGTCGGTGTCCAGCACGTTGCAGAACTGTGGGTTGGTCGCGGCGTTGTTGACCAGGATGTCCAGGCGGCCGAACTGTTCGCGGATGCCGGCGAAGACCTGGCTGATCTGTTCCATTTCACCGATGTGGCACGCGACGGCGGTGGCTTTGCCGCCCGCAGCGATAATGGCGTCGGCGACGTGCTGGCAGCCCTCGAGTTTGCGACTCGAGACGATGACGTGGGCACCTTGCTGGGCCAGGAGTTTGGCGATGGCTTCACCGATACCGCGGCTGGCGCCGGAGACGAAAGCGATCTTGCCGTCGAGGTCGAACAACTGGGTCTTGGACATGGGAGTTCCTTGTTATAGGTCTGACATTTGTACCGTGGGAGCCAGCGATGCGGCGACCCGACTTGCCGGCGAAGAACGATTACGCGGTATTACAGATACACCGCAGTGTCCAATTCGCCGGCAAGTCGGGTCGCCGCATCGCTGGCTCCTACAAGTGGTGTGTTGTATCAGAGGCTGGATTTCTGGATGACCTGCAAACTCATCTGCTCCAGCAGTTTGTTCATGTGAATGAACTGCGCGAAGCGTTTGTCCTGGGTCTGACCATGGAAGAAGCGGTAGTAGATCTGCTGCACGATGCCGGCAAGACGAAACAGGCCGTAGGTGTAGTAGAAGTCGAAGTTGTCGATCTGGATGCCCGAACGCTGGGCGTAGTAATCGACGAATTCGCGGCGGGTCAGCATGCCCGGTGCGTGGCTCGGCTGGCGGCGCATCATTTGCACCGGGGCCGGGTCGCCGGCTTCGATCCAGTAGGCGAGGGTGTTGCCCAGGTCCATCAGCGGATCGCCGAGGGTGGTGAGCTCCCAATCGAGCACGCCGATGATCTGCATCGGATTGTTCGGGTCGAGGATCACATTGTCGAAGCGGTAGTCGTTGTGCACGATGCTTGAGGTCGGGTGATCGGCCGGCATTTTGTCGTTGAGCCAGGCTTTGACCACGTCCCATTGCGGGGCGTCCGGGGTCAGGGCTTTTTCGTAGCGATCGCTCCAGCCTTTGATCTGCCGCGCCACATAACCTTCGGGTTTGCCCAGATCACCGAGGCCATAGGCCTTGTAGTCGACCTGGTGCAGTTCAACGAACTTGTCGATGAAACTCTTGCACAGGGCTTCGGTTTTTGCCGAATCCAGGCCCAGTTCCGGTGGCAGTTCGGAGCGCAGGATGATCCCGTTGACCCGTTCCATCACATAGAACTCGGCACCGATCACCGATTCGTCGGTGCAGTGCACGTAGGCTTTGGGGCAGTACGGAAAACCGTCGCGCAGTTGATTGAGGATGCGGAATTCGCGACCCATGTCGTGGGCGGACTTGGCCTTGTGGCCAAACGGTGGCCGACGCAGGACAAATTCCTGTTCGGGGTATTCCAGCAGGTAGGTGAGGTTCGACGCACCGCCGGGAAACTGGCTGATTTGCGGCAAACCGCTGAGGCCCGGAATGTGCGCCTTGAGGTACGGATCGATCAGGCTGGCATCGAGTTCTTCGCCGGAGCGGATACGGGTGGACTGGTCAGTAAGCGCCATGCTTATCCCTTCTGCTTATTCTGGAGGCCTGAGACTATTGGCTAATCTAATGTGCACACCCGGCACCGACAACCACGATCAGCCCTTATAGGTGAGCGTGTTGCCGGACAATCATTGCTTTTGATACACCTGTTTGAATGTTGTCACAGCGCTGCCTGATTCGCATTGGTCGGCAGGGCGACGGGGGTGAGCACCGGTTCGCCGGAAAAGAACGCCATCAGGTTGCGCCCTACCAGTTCGACCGTGCCCTGGGTCGCTTCCGGAGACAGTCCCGCGACGTGCGGCGTGAGGATGACGTTGCTCAAGGCTTTCAAGGCCTCAGGCACCTGAGGTTCGTGGTCGAAGACATCCAGTGCCGCGCCGGCAATGCGTCGCTGTTCCAGTGCGCCGATCAAATCGGCGGTTACCACGACACTGGCCCGAGCGATGTTGACGAGAAAACCGTTGGGACCCAGCGCGTCCAGCACCGGGCGATTGATCAGGTTTCGGGTGCCGATTCCGCCGGGCGTGGCCACCACCAGGAAGTCCGAGACGCGGGCCAGTTCGGTCGGCGTCGAACAGAAGCTGTACGGCACATCGCTGCGATGTTGGCGGTTGTGGTAGCTGACCGTCATGTCGAAACCGTTGGCCGCGCGCCTGGAGATGGCCATGCCGACCGCGCCGAGGCCGAGGATGCCCAGGCGTTTGCCGGCGAGGGAAGGGCGCATGATCTTCGGCCACTCGCCCCGTCTTACGGCGGCGTCGCAGCGCGGGATATCACGGACCAGCGAGAGCAGCATCGCCATCGCATGGTCGGCGACCGAAGAAGCGTTGACGCCAGCGCCGTTGGTGACGGTCAGGCCCCGGTCGGCGGCGGCTTGCAGGTCGACGTGTTCGTAGCCGGCACCGATCACGCAGATGATCTTCAGCGCCGGCAGCGCGGCTATTTCGTCAGCGTACAAACCTAACGGGCCGCGGGTCAGGACCGCATCGATCCGGGCGCCGTGGGTGGCAATGGCCTCGGCGCGCTCGGCGGGGGTCGGTGCCAGAATCAGGTGAAACCCCTGATGTTCCAGAATCGGCAAGTAATCATTGATTGTTTCAACCAGTACCAGAACGGTTGCGGGCATGCTGGGCTCCTGTGACTTGAAAATCCCTAGAGATTGCTGGCTTCAAAGTGCATTGGCAACGATCAAGGTCGCAGCGCTACCAGATGATCATAGCGGAACAGGAGGGAGAGGTTATGGCACCGTCAAAAAGCTGCGCGCCGCGTCCAGAATCTCATCGGACAATGGTTCGCCACGGGTCGCGCGGGCCAGCGTCAGGGCGCCGACCATCAAGGAGAACTGCACCAGCGCCTGCTGTCGATCGCGGGCGTCATCGCCGGTGTCCATCAGGGGGGCGAACGTGCCGAGCAACGAGTCGAGACCGTCCATGAACGTTTGGCGCAAGCCGCTTTCGGCGGCTTCGTGGCACATGTCACCGGCAAACGCCGCCACCGGGCAGCTGTCGCCCGGATTATCACGGCTGGCTGCCGACAGGTAGGGTTTGATCAAAGCCTGACGGGCGGCGTTCTTGTCTTCATTGGCGGCGATCCAGTCTTTCCAGCGGTCTGCCGATTGCTGGAATGCGCGGCCACTGGCCTCCTGGGCCAAGGCTTCCTTGGACTCGAAATGCCCATAGAAACCGCCATGGGTCAGGCCTGCTGCCGCCATGACGTCGATGACGCTGATGCCGTGCACGCCCCGTTCGCGAAACAGCCGCGTGGCGGCCTCGACGATAATCTCGCGGTTGAGTTCGGCTTGTTTGCGGGAAACACGGGGCATTGGCGGCTCACAAAGATAAAGGATGGCGATCAGAGGGCGTACTGGGCAATTCCGTTGCCGAACGACCAGTTCTCTTTTTTCACTTCGACCAGATTAATGAAAACGTCCTCGAGGCGCACCGCCAGTTCAGCGTTAAGGCTCTCGGCGATGGTTTTATAGAGCAGTTTTTTCTGCTCGACGGTGCGGCCTTCGCTCAGGGTGATCTGAATCACCACCAGCTTGTCGCTGCGGTTGATCCCCAGGTATTGCGGGTCAAAGATGAAGTGCTGCTCGTCGTGTTCGGCGAGGATCTGGAAATTATCGTTTTCCGGCACGCCGATGGCGCTGTGCATGGCGGCGTAGATCAACTGCCCGATGCGTTTGGCGTGGGTGGGGTCCTGATGCTTTTTGATGTCGATGCGAACCAGTGGCATGGAAGGTCTCCGGAAGGAATGCAGGTTTACTTAAAATACATGATGAATGACCTTTATCAAGCTGAAGGTGCTTTTGGCGATGAAGCGCACATCCCGCAAGTCTCCAGAAGACCGCATGTCTCTGTAGGAGCGAGCCTGCTCGCGATGGTGTGTCAGTCGACACAGCGGTGCCGGATAGACCATCGCGAGCAGGCTCGCTCCTACAGGGGAGGTGTTGCCCACTTTTTATCTGATCCGCACAACCATTCCTCAGCTAAGTCTTTGCTTCTGTTCATTAATCCCGGAGAATCGCGCCCCTGTTTCGGCCAGGGCGCTGCCTGTCGGATTTTTCCGACTCGTCCTGACCGGGTAGCAACTGACCGGAATGTGGAGATCCCACCGGATGAATGATCAGGCCAATAGCGTCAACGAACGCTATGTAGCGGCGAACCCTGTCAGCCTTGAGGGCTGGAATCGTCATGACACCACCTGGATGCTCGGCCTGTTTGGCACGGCCATCGGGGCCGGTACCCTGTTTTTGCCGATCAACGCGGGTCTGGGCGGTTTCTGGCCGTTGCTGGTCCTGGCGCTGCTGGCGTTCCCCATGACGTTTTACGCGCACCGTGGCCTGACCCGCTTCGTGTTGTCCGGTCGCGAAGGCGCGGACATCACAGAAGTGGTGGAAGAGCATTTCGGCATCAAGGCCGGTGCGCTAATCACCTTGCTGTACTTCTTCGCGATCTTCCCGATCCTGCTGATCTACAGCGTGGCCCTGACCAACACCGTGGGCAGTTTCCTTGAGCATCAACTGCACATCATGCCGCCACCGCGCGCCGTGCTGTCGTTTGTGCTGATCCTCGGCCTTTTGGCGGTGGTGCGTTGCGGCGAGCAGGTGATCGTCAAGGCGATGAGCCTGATGGTGTATCCGTTCATCGTGGCGTTGCTGTTTCTGGCGGTGTTCCTGATTCCACACTGGAACGGCGGCATCCTCACCACGGCATCGACGCTGCCTGAACCGTCGGCGCTGCTGCACACCTTGTGGCTGGCGATTCCGGTGATGGTCTTCTCGTTCAACCACTCGCCGATCATCTCGGCGTTCGCGGTGGACCAGAAGCGTCGCTACGGCGAGCACGCCGAAGAGCGCAGCTCGCAGATCCTGTCCCGCGCCCATGTGTTGATGGTGGTGATGGTGCTGTTCTTCGTGTTCAGCTGCGTGCTGACCCTGTCGCCGGCGCAACTGGCGGAAGCGAAGGCGCAGAACCTGTCGATCCTGTCGTACCTGGCCAACCACTTCAGCAACCCGACCATCGAGTTTGCGGCGCCGTTGATTGCGTTTGTGGCGATTTCCAAGTCGTTCCTCGGGCATTACATCGGTGCCAGTGAAGGTCTGAAAGGCCTGATCGTGAAGAGTGGCAAGCGTCCGGCACCGAAGACGCTGGACCGTATGACCGCGGCGTTCATGCTGGTGGTGTGCTGGATTGTGGCGACGCTGAATCCGAGCATCCTGAGGATGATCGAGACTCTCGGTGGCCCGATCATTGCGGCGATTCTGTTCCTGATGCCGATGTATGCGATCCGCAAGGTGCCGGCGATGGCCCGTTTCCGTGGTCAAGCGTCCAATGTGTTTGTGACGGCGGTTGGTTTGGTGGCTATTTCGGCGTTGATTTATTCGCTGAGCGCTTGATTGCTGTTGTTTGCTTGATTGGTTGAGATTACGGCTGATCCGCTTTGCGGGTTGGCCGTTTTTTTGTGCGCTGGTTTTTTGAGGGGGGGACATATCCGTTGCTGCGGTAACGGCCGCTAATGGTTTCGCCCTTACGGCGAGTCACTTGGAAGAGCCCCAAGTAACCAAGGGCTTTTGCCCCTTTCGTTCGGTGCCTCGCCTAGGCTCGGCATGCCCTCGCTCCGGTCCTGCTCCGTGGGCCCGCCGCGATCGGCCATCCCTGGCCGTGCGCGGCTAACCCGGCATCCATGCCGGGTTGCCCACTGCGCAGAACCTCCACTCGGCCTCTCGAGGGGGCGTGTACCTCAAGATCAAAAGCTGAAGGCGAGCTAACGCTCGGCCTGATGAGTGGTGAAAATCAAAAGCGCACACCGACCCCTGTAGGAGCCGGCTTGCCGGCGAAAAGCGTCTGGGCAACGCGTTCATCCAGACAACCCGCGTCATCGTTGACGTCCATCGCCAGCAAGCTGGCTCCTACAATTTTGAGTCGTGTGAACCCAATCCCCGTGTAGGAGCCGGCTTGCTGGCGATAGCGGTGTGTCAGTCGACGCATTTATCGCCTGAACAGGCGCCATCGCCAGCAAGCCGGCTCCTACAGGGGATTGGTGTACATGTCCGGAATGAGTGAGCGCAGCAGAGAAGGACAACGCGTACACAAAATGAGCCAGGTCGGCTTTCAGGCCGCCTCGGCGGCCGTGGCGGTAGTCGCCCCCTCGAGAGGCCGAGTGGAGGTTCTGCGCAGTGGGCAACCCGGCATGGATGCCGGGTTAGCCGCCCCCGGCCAGGGATGGCCGATGGCGGCGGGCCCACGGAGCAGGACCGGA